>Ga0209954_1000024_pt1 | contig 23327 bp, 27 predicted proteins | sample SalPon2A_A_D2_MG_FD_185715 | JGI IMG/M metagenome (GOLD analysis project Ga0209954, IMG submission 185715) | Soil microbial communities from South San Francisco under conditions of wetland restoration - Salt Pond MetaG R2A_A_D2_MG (SPAdes)... | ecosystem: Environmental > Terrestrial > Soil >...
TCCCCTGCACCTGTTGGATCCACAACATCTTCTAATGAAAAACCTGCCGTTGGAAAAATCATATCATCATAAAACATCAAGGAACCATGTTCCCCCTTTTTGATAATCACATATTTTGCTCCCCATCGCATCATTTTTTTTGCACATTTTATCAAATTGAATTCTTTTGTGAGGAGTTTTGCTTCATCGTCATTAATTACAACTGCATCTACAGCTTTAATCATTTTAATTACTGCCTCTCGTTTTGTAGAAATCCAAAAATCTATTGTATCACACATTGAAAATTTTACTTTATCAAATTCTTTGATCAATGAAATGTTTTGTTCAGGATCATTGTTAGCAAGATATACAAATTGAGAGCTTCTATAAGCCTCAGGTACGGTTGCTTTAAAATTTGCAAGTACGTTTAACTCTGTTTTTAATGTTGATCTAGTACTTAATGTGTCATCATATTTACCATCGTAACGAAATGTTTTTCCATCTTTAATAGTCAATCCTTGTAAGTCAAGATACTTGGACAAAATTTTATGATATTGTCCTGGAAAATCTTTTCCAACAACTGCAATTAATCCTGTGTCTACAAAATTACTTGCTGAAATTGCTGCAAATGTTGCTGCCCCACCTAGAATATTCTTTAATGTTTTTCTTGGAGTTCTGATAGTATCTAGTGCTGTTGAACCAAAAACAGTAAGCATTTGGTAAGAAATTAATTTTAATGTATAAATTCCCTTGCCTGGTCCTGTGTTGGATAATATACAAATGGAACATCAATAGATGCAACGACTAGATCATATTTTGTTACCCCTGTAATCTTTACCAATTGTGATTCTTCGTTTGTATTGGGATCTGTATGAAAAGTACCTTTAACAAAAGTATGGTTTAATGGATATAATGTAAATGTCTCTAACTGACCTTTTCCAATGATCTCATCATTGGCTATTACAAAAAATTCAGTTTCTCCTGCAGTCATTATTAGTAATGACGGATTTTCAAAACGTAATTCAACATTGTAGTTTGAACCATTTTCGGTTTCATCTAGTAATTCACTTTGAAAAATACTCATACCTATTTGTGACGCAGAGGCATATTGTGAATATCCAAAAATGCTCATACCTAATAAAAATAGAATTATACCTACCTTTTTGGATGATTTCATAACTAACACTTTAAAAATTACATTTTAAATCAAAAGGGAAAAAATCCCAATAAATTGTGTAAAAGTTTTGATCTAATCTTTAAGCACATTAGATCTAACAGAATAAATCAAAACTATATGATTATCTGTAGTGGCAAGAATCAAACTTAAGCTAGGGGAAAATGAGATTGAGGTTGACTCTAGAGATTTTTATGTAGATAATCAAACCTTGGGAGAAATCATTGATAACATTTCACAGCATTTACCAGATAATCAAGCAAAAATCGTTTATGAAACCGATTCCATTCAAAAACCAATTGAATCTGGGCACAACACTCACTTTGGTCTAGAACATCTAGATGATGCTGAAGCATATGAGCCAGAATTTAATGAACCAAGATACATTACCCCTCATGAAATTAAATCAAAATTAAGAATTTTAGAGACAAGTAGATTCTTTGATTCTCCAAGAACAGTCACTGAAACTGTACAACAACTCAGAGAATACGGGTGGGCTACAGGCCCATTGGATGTATCAAAAGCTTTAGCAAAAATGGCTTTAAATAAAGAAATTATGAAAAATTCTAGTGAAAATAGAACCCATTATTTTACTCAAGAACTACTAGTAACTAACTAAAAGAATAATTACATTTTTTACAGTTGGAAAAAACTTCACCATCTAAATGATCAAAATGAGTATTACATTGTTTACAAGTATGATGCATATCAAAATATCCATCATCTTCCACTTGTCCAACTCTATTTGATTCAAGTTCAACACTCTTGCATTTTATACAATGACAACTGCATTCAATTTTCATGAATTATTCTCCAACAATGTATGTATAATTGTAATACCTATACAAATTATTGGAAAAGAAAAGGGAGATTCCCTTGGAAATTGATGACCATTTCAAACTTTTCGGGAAAGAACCATGGGAAGTAGAATATGGAGAAAAATGCCCTGTTTGTGATGTCCGAATCGATGAATATGGTTTTTGTAGTTGTGGTTCTAGTGGAGATTGAATTTTTGAATAAATGGTACCAAAAATATCATTAAAAATCCTATTGCAAGTGGAGCAATAATAGGAAATTCAGGAATTGCTGTAGTTCCTATGATTACAATTTCTCCCGATATTTCCGGTTTTATATTAAGCCAAACATGAGTTCCGTTGTTGTTATATTCATGAAAATTAATTTTTTCATCATTAAGAAATACTGAATATGGTTTCCATAACAATTCCAATGGAATTATTGTTGTTACAAATCTATCTTCATCAGAGACATTAAAAGTAATACTTTTTGTTGGTTGATCAAAATTAAATTTTTCAATATTAGAGTGACTTCTAATTTCTACTATAAACTGTTTTTCTTCCCATTTCACATTTTCTAAAATTTTTGGTTCATTGATAGAATATTCTAAAACCATTTGACATCCATGACATGTAATTCCTTTTTTTTCATCCAAGTATACAGGACTACCATTTGCAAAAATCAGATCAACCTCTTCAGGCAAAATAAACGAAGTTGTTTCAAGATATCTAAAATTCCATGCCAAAACATTATTTTCTTGAATGAGTGCATCTTCAATATTGTATTTTAAAATAGAATTTTCATTAGATGGCATTATCAATACCCCATTATTGGCTCCAATAACTGAGAATTGCTGTTCTTTACCATGTTCATTTGTTACTTGAATATTTGAGACGGTTCCATTAACTAATTCAACCTGTTTTGGTGTGTTTGCTGGGTTTATCACATGTTTAACGTGAACGTCACCTGCTGAATTTATGACCACTTCAACAGATCTCTGTACGGCTTTTTCTCCCACTGAAATTTGTGCGTTAACCATAGGAATTATAGATATTATTAATAAAATTACTAAAAAACCAAAAATCTTTGCTTCCATTTATTCCACTGTTACACTAATCATAGATGCTTTTTCTAAAGGGCAGTCATTACCATCTCTTTGAAGATTTACAATTTTATCTGCAACATCCATTCCTTGAATTACCTCACCAAAAACAGTGTATTGTCTATCTAGGAATGTACTGTCAGATGTTACTATGAAAAACTGTGAACCTGCACTATCTGGATCTTGTGATCTAGCCATGGAAACTATACCACGTAAATGGGATCTTGAATTGAATTCAGCTTTTATGTTGTATCCTGGTCCCCCCATTCCCCATGAACTTTTGTTATTGGTCTTAGTATTAGGATCACCACCTTGAATCATGAATCCAGGAATTACTCTGTGAAAAAGAGTTCCATTGTAGAATCCATCTCTAGCTAATTTTTCAAAATTTCTTACAGTCTCAGGAGCCAACTCAGGCAAAAGTTTAAACGATATTTTCCCTAAGTTAGTTTCTATATTTACTGTGACCAACAAAAGATAAAATGCAATTATATCATATGAGTCTTGTGAAAAGCTCTTCAAAATCTCTTACAGATTTTTAATGTATTTTAAAAAAATTCATACGTACCAAACATTTCTTGTAGATATGCTATATGTAAAAACTTTTTAAGAATTTTCTTTTTTTTTCAAAGTCAAAATTTAGATTTATTAAATATTATAATTCTAAAATTTAGAAAGTTATAGTCTTATATAGAACAATTAAAATTTAGAATTCGTTGAATCGTACAAACCAAAGCACGATAATTAAAGAAGCAATTAATTCTTATCTTGACAAAGGGGTAACCGACAAGCAGGATATCTACACCAAAGTTGTTGATGAACTTGGTGTTCCAAGACCTACTGTAAGAAGAGTGGCAAGAGATCTGAGAACCGAACTATTGCAAAAGATCCAAATCTTACAATCTGACATGCCCAAAACAACTGCGGCCTCTGAAGAAGACGAATAAATTCTGCTCTTTTTTCTTTTTTAATTATATCTTTTTATGATTTTTAGCATTACCATTATAAATAATGAATTTTTAGAACAAATATGGGATATTTGGGAAATCATTTGGCCACTGTTTCTACAGGGATTTTTGCAGCTGTACTTACAGGACTTTGGGCGTTTTGGGATTTATCCCCAGTACTGGATTTCATATTTCTGATGGCTGTTCCAATAACATGGTTTATGGCTTTTACATGTTGGATATCTCAAAAAAGCACCGATTACATGCATAATCATGCTCCTTCTCATACTAGAACTGAAAAAAAAAGCTTGATTAATGCACAAACCATTCAAACAACAACTAGTGGTAATCAATTAGGTCTTTCAGAAATAAAACAAGTTCAATCTGAACTATCTACAGAACTTAATAGCTTAAAGGAATTTGTAAAACTAAAAGATGGTGAAATTGAAAGATTAAACCAAGAAATTTTAAATTTACAAACACTTGTTCAAATTGAATCATTAAAAGCAGAATTAACTAATCTTAAAATGTTAGCCTCTAAAAGAAAATAACTATATCTAATTTTTGCAGTGAGAACACTCTATGCCATGATTTTTCTTACAGCTAGGACAACTAACTGCTCCTCCATAATGACATTTACATGAACATAATTCTGTTGGGTCTTTTTTCAAATTCATTAGTTATGTTACCATACAATGTTAATACTTTGGTTTTATATTTTGAAAACGAATAGATCTTTTATTTTATATTATCTTTAATATATCAATACACTAGTTTCGATATAATTTAGAAGCTATTTGCAAAGTTTCGTCTACCATTTCTTTTAGTTTTTTCTGCCCATCTGTATCTGAAAAAGAATTTTCAGTAATACATTCTGTAGTAAGAAATACTGGTTTTGGATTTGTTATTACTCTGAAATATGATAATAATTGTGTAATCAACGATTGAACATTTATAAAACCAATTGTACCAGCACCCAAAATTGTAATCCCTGCAACTTTTCCCAAAGTTTTTTTATAATTGATATATTCAAACAGATTTTTTAATGCTGAACTAAAAAATGAGTTATAGATCGGCGTACCAATTAACCATACATCTGCATCTGTAATATCATCAACTGCTGTCTTTGTAATATCATTATATTCTTCATCTGGTCCTTTATAACATTCAATTTGATCTTCAGAAAGATTGATTAATTTTGTTTCTTGGTTTTTTGATTTAACATATTCATAGACATATTTCATAATTATTTGTGTATTAGAATTTTTTCTTGGACTACCAGAAATTACAACTATTTTCATATTTACAACTAATTGTCTCTATATTTAAATTCCAATAAAAATTTGAAACAAAACGGGTTTGGAGGGCTTCGATCCCTCGACCTGTAACTTAGGAGGCTACTGCGCTATCCATGTTTCGCGTCAAATTGACTCTGCGCCACAAACCCAGCAAAAAAAACATTCTTAATTATTTAAGCGTAATCCATATTTTCTTTGATCATATTTTGAATACTTTTCCAATTTTCATTTTCTTTATCATTCCATTTTTCAAAGTATATTACATCTTTTAAATCAAGTCTTGGTAACCAACCTACACTTTCAAGATCTGGTTTTTCTGCAAAATCTTCTACATACCCTAAACACAAATATGCAACAGGAATAACATGGTCTGGTAATTCTAGAGTTTTTTTTAGCATTTCATTTGACAGTATACTTACCCATCCAAGACCAACGCCTTCTGTTCTTGCTGATAACCACAAATTTTGAATTGCACAACATACACTATACAGACCAGCTTCTGGAATACTTGATCTACCAATTACAAATGGACCAAATTTTGTAGGATCATAAGTTACACAAAGATTTACCGGCGATTCTAAAATTCCTTCTAACTTAAATGAAAGATATTCTGATTTTTTTGGATTTTCTATTAATTGTGATGAACGGTTTTTCTCTTTGTTAAAAGATTCTTTGATTTTCTTTTTTGTTTCAATATTTTTTATTAAAACAAAATTCCACGGTTGAGAAAATCCTACTGATGGAGCATGATGTGCAGCATGAAGAATTTTTGATAAAATATCGTCTTCAATAGGTTTTGAGGTAAAATGTGATCTCACATCTCTTCTTGAATAAATTGCTTTGTAGAAACCTCTTTTCTCCTCTTCAGTAAAATCACTCGTCATCTATTTTATTCCTCTTTTCTTTTTATTCATTCTTTTGTTAAACGTTAATAATTCCCCCTCATGTCTTGTACTTCAATGGGCCGGTAGTCTAGCTGGTTAGGATACTGCCTCGACACGGCAGTGATCGTGAGTTCGAATCTCACTCGGCCCACTTTTTAATTAATAACCAGTTTTGAATTCTTTTTCAGATTCACTCCATGAAGTTTGTGTAATAATTATCCCTTCAGCTGTAAAACTAGTAATTTTATCATTTATTATATCCTCATAGATTTCCGAATTTACATCAGATTTACTTAGAATAAACATATTTTTCAAAGGAACTTCTGCGCCTGAATAAATTGCTGCTCTTCCTGGCATAGCAATATCAGCTGTGGAATATAACCCTGAACCCAATGATACTCCATTACCATAAAGCTGATAATCTATTGTTGAAACAGCTAATGTTGTATCACTTGGATTTTTTATCAAAAATGTAACATCCAATTTTGCTTGATTATTTTCTAAGTTTATCTCTCTCAATTCTACATTTGTTAATTCAATTTTAACTTGTTCAAGGTCAACATTGTCAGATGTAAAGAAAACAATTCCAGCCATTAACGCAAATACTCCACCAATTGCTGCATAAACTGTCATTTTGCTTTGAAGTGCCATTTCAATGTTTACAGATTTGCACAACTAAAAAAGGTTGTCAAGATCCAAATACATAATATTTGAATTAAAATAGAATAATCTATGAGTGCAATAGAACAAGCTATTCTTACTTGGATTCATCTTGTTTCTGCAGCAATATGGGTTGGAGGTTCACTTTTCATTGGAATTGTATTCTCACCACTTCTAAAAACATTGAGTAATTCTGTTGAAGAAAGAATGCAAATAATGATTCGTGTTGGAAGACGATTTAACAAAATTGCAGTTCCATCATTAATTATTCTCATGGCCACTGGATTGTATAGCTCATATGCCCTTCTTAGTAAACCGGATTTGCTTGTTGGAACAAGTTATGGCACATTTTTAATAATTAAAATAATACTTGTCGTTGCACTGATTGTAACTTATATAATTCATGTACGAGTTATTCGTAAAGATATAGAACTTAAAATCATGTCTAACCAAATGTTAGCACCTGAAATTCAAAAATTAAGGAAAAAAATAATAATTCTCGGAGAAATTACTGTAGTTTTATCAGTTACAATACTATTTTTTGCATCATTACTTGATGCTGGAGTCTGAAATTCCTTTAATAATTATCTCAAATCCTCCATTTATCTTCCTAACTCCATATTTACAACCTGTAATTTTTGATGTTACAAACAAATTTGTTTCCAAATGTTTTGTAATTTCTCTAACTTGAAATGTTGTTTTTTCATTTCCTAAACTTGCGGGAACAACCAACATATCTGCTAAATTATCGTCTACTGCCAAAGAATTTATAAATTTATCAAATTTTACCTCAAATCTTTGCATTTTTTTATCAAATAATGTATCAACCCCTATAATTGAATTTTCATCAATACTATAAATCAGCAATGATGCCCCTGAATCAATTGCTTCTTGATTTTTTATTTTTATCTCAACAACAAAATTCTTATCAGTTAATTTTCTTTTAATCACTTCGATTTGATTCTTAATCTTCTCTTCTGATATTTTTGAAAATGTACAAATCAATTTTACATTATTAGTTGTTCTTTTTGTAAATGATATTGATTTTAAATGTGAAGGATATACTTGTAAACAAATTTCTCCTCCTCCTTTTGAATAATATCCACGTTTAGTTAATTTAAGTGAAAATTTTATTCCCATTCTAGAATATGCTTCTCTTAGAACATGTTGAGTATAATCAATTGTCGGACTCCAAAGAACATCTGTACCACCTTTAATTATTAAATTAAGTTTTTTTTGAGAAATAGCAACAACAGGAATCAAAACTTGTAAAATTAATGAAATACTTCCAGCTGTTTTTACATCTTCAACTAATTCTAAACTTTCAATATTATTTGGAATAAATTTTAATTCTGTAGATCCAATATCTGCTCCGATAACTCTGGCGTTTGCTATCTTTTGAAGAATTGTTATTGCAGTAAGATGTTGTGGTCTTATTCCTGGAATTTTTCTATTTTCTCTAATATTTTCTAGATGAATTGGTTGTTTAGTAATACATGAAAGTATAATAGCCGAGCGGATAATTTGTCCACCACCCTCACCATATGCTCCATTGATTTTTAGAAAATCCACAATTGTTTTTGGTAATCACTCTTTATGATAGTTTTTAAAAACAGTCCTTCTATATCTCTATATGAATGGCTTGTTAATAGGAAGATTCCAACCTTTTCATTTAGGTCATCTTGAGGCTTTACGTTTTGCATTATCAAAAGTTGATAAATTATGGGTAGGCTTGGGTAGTTCTAACAAACTTATAGAAAAAAATAATCCATTTACTGCTGAAGAGCGAAAAGAAATGATTCTATCCTCAATTGATGATTCAATGAAAGAGAACATTTCTATTTATTTTATCCCTGATGTAGACAATCATGTAAAATGGATTGAGAAGATAGATACCATAGTTCCAAAATTTGATATAATTTTCTCTAATGATGAGTTAACAAAACATCTGTATTCTAAAAGAACAACTCAAGTTGTTTCTATTCCATTTTTGAACAGGGATAAATTATCTGGAACCAATATCCGAGATCTTATTATTAGCGATCAAAAATGGGAGGATCTTGTTCCTGAAGGTACAAAGAATTTTTTGATAACTACTAGTGCTAAAGAGAATTTAAAAAATCTCTAATTATAAATAAACCCCATATTGTATTGACACAGATAACATATGGAATATCTTTCAATGCTTCCTGGTCCAACAAATGTACCTAATAGAGTAATGAGAGCGATGCTTGCACCTATAATTAATCATAGAAGTGATGATTTTGTTGAATTATACACTGATGTTGTGAAAAAAACTCAACAAGTTTTTGAAACACAAAATGATATTGTTGCTTTATCTGCATCTGGAACTGGTGCAGTAGAAGCAGGTGTAGTAAATTTAGTTAAAAAAGGCGATAAAATTATCATTCCAATTAACGGAGAATTTAGTGGCAGACTATCACAATTAATTGAGAATCAAGGAGCTAATGTTATAAAACTTCAAACTCCACCAGGGCAAAATGCAACTTTTGATCAAGTAAAAGAAGCATTTGATAATAATAAAGATGTCAAAGCATTCTATGTTGTTCACAATGAAACTTCAACAGGAACAATGGTAAATTATCTTGATAAAGTATCTGATTTAACATCAAGAAATGACGCATTCTATGTTGTAGATTCTGTTTCATTACTTGGTGGTGCACAACTTCCAGTTGATAAATGGAATATTGATGTATGCATGACTGGTGCCCAAAAAGCAATTGCTGCCCCCCCAGGCATTTCGCCAATTTCTGTTAGCGCTAAAGCCAAAAAATACATGATAGCAAATCCACCACCAACAATGTATTTCAATTTAGCAAGATACTTCAAATATTATGATGAGGAAAAACATACTCCTTTTACACCTGCACTTCCATTACTTTATGCATACCGAGAAGCATTATCCATAATGTTGGAAGAAGGATTACAAAATGTCTTTAAACGTCACAAGGTTTGTTCTGATGCATTATATTCTGGATTGAGTGCAATGGGTCTTTCTCCATTTGCTAAAGAAGAAGATCGTTCAATCTCAATTGTAGCATTAAATTATTTGGATGGACTTGAAGACAAAACTTTCAGAAATACACTAGCTGATAAATTCAAAGTATTAGTTGCAGGTGGATTTGGAAATCTTAAAGGTAAAGTATTCAGAGTTGGATGTATGGGAGAAGTTAGTCCCTATCATGTAATGAGAACAATCTCCGCAATTTCATCTACCTTAACAATGATGGGATATGATGTAGATGCTCAAGTGGGACTGAAGACTGCAGAAGAAAAACTAAAAGCTCTTTAAAATCATGTTAACTTAATATAAGGAAATTCGAGACCGAACACATTGACTTTCAATAAAGGCTCATTAATTCTAATTGATTATACTGCAACAGTAAAAGACAGTAACGAAGTTTTTGATACAACCATTGAAGAAAATGCAAAAAAATATTCTATTCATGAGCAAAATGTCAAATATCAACCAAAACTAGTTTCTATTGGTGAAATATCTTATCCTGTTCTGAAAGGATTGGATGAAGCACTTGCAAAAACCTCAGTTGGGGATAAACTAGTTGTTGAAGTAACTCCTGACAAAGGTTTTGGTGAAAGAGATGCTGGCAAAGTTAGAATGATACCTGTTAGGAAATTGGGAGAAGATGCAGAAAAAGTTTCAGTAGGTGATACTATTGAAGTTGATAATAAAAGAGGAATTATTCGTTTTATTGGTTCTGGTAGAGTTCAAATAGATTACAACCATCGATATGCAGGAAAAACAATTGTTTTTGATGTAAATGTTATACAATCACTTGAATCCCCAAGCGACAAAATTGACTCAATTCTTAAAAATAGACTTCCGGTAGAAGACACAAAAATTTCATTTGATTTGAAGGATAAAGAAGTAAATATTGTAATACCTGAAGAAATTTTACGTGCTGATGGTCTACAAATTATGAAACACTTTATCCAGCTAGATGTTTTTAAATTTGTTCCAATTTTGGAAAAGATAAACTTTGTTGAGACACATATTAATAAAAAAACTCAAGAAAAGAAATCTGAACCAAAAGAAGAAGTATCTGAACCAAAAGAAAAAGTATCAGAACAAAAAACTGTTTAAATTAAATCACTTTACTAGACTTTGCAAGATTTCTTGCTCTTCTTTCTGTCATTTCTATTTCTTTTAGAATTGTATATCTTTCAGGCCTCAAGTCTTGTGCAATCATTAGTGCATCTATGATTTGTTCTTCGTTTAAACCAATTTGTTTTGCAGTTGTTGGAGCTCCTACATCTTTTAGTGTTTTTACAATTTTTTTCCAGTCTTGGCCTTGAAGTTTTGTAATCATTATTGCACCCAATCCACATTTTTCACCATGAAGTCCTTTTCCAGGTGCAATTTTATCTAGTGCATGAGAAAAGAGATGTTCTGCACCAGAACATGGTCTACTACTTCCAGCAATACAAGATGCAACTCCCGCACTAATGAGAGCCTCTACAATTACTCTTGCATCAAGTCCTTTCTTTGCATATTGACTTGATTTTTCCATTACTATCTTTGCACTCATTATGGCCAAATTTGCTGAATATCTTCCATAATACTCTCCAGTTTTATCACGTCCCAATTTCCAATCTTTTACTGCACATATGTTTGCCACAAGATCCCCACATCCACTTGCGAGTAACCTGGTAGGTGCTTTTTTGATTATGTCTATATCTACAAAAACACCTAAAGGAGCTGTTGCAATAATTGAATGGGGTTTGTCACTTTTTATTGAAACAAATGGACTTGCCATTCCATCATGTGATGCTGCTGTAGGCACACTAACAAATGGAATATCTAAATTAAAGGCAATTAGTTTTGCTGTATCTACAGAACGACCTCCACCTATACCAATTATTACATCACTACGATCTTTTTTCACCTCTTTTTGAATTTCATTTAAAGTGTTAATCTGATTATCTTTTGATGTATGCCAAGTAAATTTGATTTTTTTTAGTTTTAATGATTTTTCAACTCTTTGTTTAATGATTTTTTTAACGTGAATTCCTGAAATTAGAGAAACTTTCTTTGATTTAGTTAGATTATGCAGAAATTCTCCAAACTCATTAATATTTTTTTCACCTACAACAATCTGCCTCGGTAATTCCATTGTATGTGAATACATGCGATCATGATTTTTTCTCATTATTTATCATTTCAAGGGATCAAAAAGTTATTTAAAAGGGTTAGATGCCATTTACTTTATCTTAATAGGTGTATTTTGTCAAATAACGTTGAAGAAAAAATTCTGCATGGGACCACCACTGTAGGTATCAAGGCTAAAGACGGTGTCGTATTATGCGCTGATATGAGAGCTAGTGCTGGCTATTTTATTGCAAATAATAACACAATGAAAATTCAGAAAATCGATTTACATGCAGGATTAACTTTGGCTGGAGGCGTTGCAGATGCACAAAACATTGTTGATATTTTACGTTATCATTCTAATCTTCATAGAGTGGAAAAACAAGGATCAATCTCAATTCACTCACTTGCAAGACTTTGCTCTTTAATATTCCATCAGAATAGAGGTTATCCATTTATGGCTGACATCTTAGTTGGTGGTTTTGATGCAAATGGACCTGCATTATTTAACATTGACATGTTTGGCTCAGTTGAGGAGAAATCATATGTTACAACTGGTAGCGGTTCACCAGTAGCATATGGTTTGCTTGAAGAAGAATACAAAAAAGATCTAACAATTGAGGAAGCCAAGAAAATTGCTTTACGAGCTGTTAAAGCTGCAATAGTTAGAAATATTGGTACTGGAGATGGAATTAACATCGCAGTAATGGATAAAGATGGATTCCGTCTTTTAACCGATGAGCAAAAAAAAGCAGTCATCGAACTTTAGTGATTTAATGCAAAAAAAACAATTACAAAGAGATTCAGATCCTAGTAGCCAAAGTATTATGGCAACCATACTGCAAAGTATACCAAAGGAAGCAAGTGTTACAAAAATAGAATATGAAGGACCAAGAATTGCTCTTTACACAAATACTCCACGGTATCTGATGGAAAACAATGATACGATATCCAATCTTGTAAATATAATTAAAAAAAGAATTGTCGTTAGAACTGATGAATCAATAAGAAAACCTGAAGAAGAAGCTAGAAAAATCATTGCAGAATATGTTCCAAAAGAAGCAAATCTACAAGCAACTCTTTTTGATGCTACCACTGGTGAAGTATCAATTGAAGCAAAAAGACCTTGGCTATTACAAAGAAATGCAAAAGAATTCAATCATGTGGAAGTAACTGAGATAACAGGTTGGAGATTACGCATTAGAAAAGCAACAACCATACCATCACGTACAATTCAAACAATTAATGCAACTCTAAAACAATCTTCCTCTGAAAGGAGTAAACAGCTTAAACAAGTCGGCGATGAAATTTTTAGACCTAGGTTATCTCAAAGAACTGAAGTTTCGCTTTATACTCTTGGTGGATTTGGTCAAGTAGGACGATCTTCATTACTATTATCCACACCTGAAAGTAAGATCCTAATTGATTGTGGTATAAATCCGGGTGCACGATCTCCTATGGATGCATTTCCTAGATTAGACTCACTCAATATTACACTAGATGAACTTGACGCAATAGTCATTGGGCATGCACATTTAGATCACACTGGATTTTTACCGACTTTATGCAAATATGGTTATAAAGGTCCAATTTATTGTACTGAACCAACACTTCCAATGATGAATCTTATTCAGTTAGATGCAATCAAAGTAGCATCTGCTCAAGGTAGAACTCCAATTTATGCTGAACGAGATGTAAAACAGATTATGAGACAAGCAATTACATTACCTTATGGAACAGTTACTGATATTTCACCTGATATTAAACTAGTTTTTGCAAATGCTGGTCATATACTAGGCTCTGCCTTGTGTCATTTTCATATTGGAAATGGAGTTCACAACTTTGTTTATTCAGGTGATATTAAATTTGGAAAGAGTATTTTGTTCGAAGCTGCTAGTTGGAATTTCCCAAGGGTTGAAACATTATTAATTGAAAGCACATATGGTCTTAAAGAAGATATTCAACCAACTAGACAAGAAGTAGAATCTGCTTTCATTAATGCCGTTAACAACACATTAGCAGATGGAGGAAAAGTTCTGATACCTATTCCTGCGGTTGGACGTGCACAAGAAATTATGATGGTAATTGATCATTATATGAAATCAGGTGAAATGATCGAAGCACCCGTATTTACTGAAGGAATGATATCTGAAGCCTCAGCAATACATGAATTCTATCCTGAATATCTTGCAAGAGAACTTAAACAAAAGATTCTAGAAACTGATGATAACCCATTTGATTCTGAATACTTTACAAATATTGAACATGGAGATGCTAGAGAAGAACCAATGAGAGATAACTCCCCATGTATTATCTTAGCAACATCTGGAATGTTAGAAGGTGGGCCAGTTTTAGAATATTTCAAAAATATTGCACCTGACAAAAAAAATAAAGTACTGTTTGTTTCTTATCAAGTTAATGGAACTTTAGGAAGAAGAGTTCTTGATGGTTCTAAACAAGCAACCATGTTAGGAAAAGAGGGAAAAGTTGAAGTTGTCTCAATTAACTGTGGTGTGGAAAAACTAGATGGATTTAGTGGGCATAGTGATTATAATCAATTAATGTCATTTGTGCAAAGACTAAGACCAAAACTTCGTCGTGTGTTAGTTAATCACGGTGAACGTAAAAAATCAGAAAATCTTGCTATGAATATTAGAAGAATGTATAAAGTACCTGCACATTATCCACAAGTCCAAGAAGCAATAAAATTATTTTAGATCGTATTCTGGTTTCCAGATCTTTATACTTGATGGTGCAACAATAATTCGCTCTTCTCCTAATCTGGCTATCTCTGCATCTGCAGCTTTTGCAATAGAATACAATTCTTCTACAACTTTACGAAGCTGTTCAACATCCTTTTGTGCTAATGGTGTAACTCTTAGAATCAAAATCATATCTTTTTTTATGTCCTCTTTGATAGAATGAATATCACTGATATCTCTAATTGTTATGGCCTTGAGATATGTTGGATTTTCTTGTTTTTGCATCCTTGTTGAAAATGAGATTTACTCACTCAAAAACTCTTCCTTAGTTTTAACTAATTTTTTAAAAAATTCACGCCTACATTCTAAATTTAATATAAGATTCTTCTACTGCACACTTTGAACTAATTTCTTCAGATAAATTATCATTTTTGACAATAACAACTCCCTGTTCATTTTCTGGTGCATCTGAATATCTTAGAGTTATAGATGCTGCAAATTCAATATGAGATTTTGGATTCTTACCACGTAATATTGAAATTGGCCCTACGTAATCTTTCACTTCAAGTAAAATATCTCCTGGTAATGCTAATGCTTTGATCATTTCATTTTCATCTTTATTTCTTCCAACAACAAATTTTGTTTCTTCATCTAATCTAAAATGTCTACCAATTTTTAATAAGTCAATATCATTAATTGTTGGAGTTTCAATATGTTCAAACAAATCCTTAGCTTTAATTCCAAACTGTGGTTCTGTTAACAAACAACCACCTCCTGCATTAGGTGGATTTTCAATACCATATTTTTTTGCCATTTCTAATTGATTTCTTCGTGTTCTCCCTTTGATCATTCCAAGATCTTCTCTTTTGATCAAACCATTTTTTTCAGGATCTGTTGCTGGAAGTAATCCTGCAGATAACGGTCTAACAATTTTTCCAATAAGGTTTGAATCTTTTTCAATTATTCTTAATGAATCTAAATGTTGACTCATTGGACGTTGGCCTAATACTTCACCTGATATGATAAACTCTGCACCAATTTCTTCCATGTGTTTTTTTGCCGCATCAAACATCATAGTTCGACAATCAACACATGGATTAAAACCAGCACCAATTCCATGTTTTGGATGTTTTAACATCTCAATGTATTCATCACCAAGATATACTGTCTTTAAATTAACATTTAGATCATCTGCTCTCTCTCTAATTTCAAATCCACACCCTCTTCCACAATCAAAATCACAAAAAGGAGTTTTTATTGCAACAGCTGAAACTTCAAAACCTTGCTCTTGCATCATTCTTACTGCAAGTTGACTATCTAGACCGCCTGATAGTAAGGCAACTACTTTTTTTTTCTCTTTTTTTTCTGCCACAAAAAATTAATCTAATTTTCCATATACAAACTTTACATCAAACATAAATTAAGAATCAAAGATATTTTTGTATGAAGCAGAGAAGAAAAAATCTTCTAAAATTTGCTCAAAAAATTAATTGTGATACCTTGGTTACTTTTGAGCCTGAAAATTTGTTTTACATGACTGGATTTTGGGGTGAAGCCATTGGATTACTTGAAAAAAATGGAAAAACTACCATTATTACACCAGAACTAGAAGTAGGTAGAGCAAAAGAAGAATCTGAAGATTGTAATGTAATTACTGCAGAACGTGGAACCGGCTTACTTTCTTCTTTGATTAAAAAAATAAAGAAAAATCAAGTTTGCACTGATTGCCAAAACTATTCTACTATGATAACACTAAAGAAACATGTTCCCAAAATAACTTCAAATACGGAACCGTTTTCCAATTCCCGAATAATTAAAGAAGAAAAAGAAATTCTAATACTCAAAAAAGCATCAAAAATTATAGATGAAATGTTTGAGATTTGTTCGAAAAAAATGAAAATAGGTCAAAAAGAATCAGAATTACAGACAATTTTGATGACTTATGCGATGGAACAAGAAATGTTTGACACTGGATACAAGTCTACACTCAATCCCTTGATAATTGCTGGAGGTCCCAACGGTGCTCTTCCTCATGCCCAAGTTACTCAAAGAAAGTTCAAAAAAGGTGATCTTGTGGTAACTGATCTTACATTGAGATACAAAGGATATGTTTCAGATGCAACTAGAACATTTGCTATTGGAAAAATTTCATCGCAAGCAAAAGAAGCATATAACATAGTTAAAGAATCTCAAAATCTAGGTCTAAAAGCTGTTAGACCAAATGTAGATTGTAAAGAAATAGATCTTGCATGCAGAAAATATATTGAAGAAAAAAATTATGGTAAATACTTTATCCATTCAACTGGCCATGGGATTGGATTAGAAGTACATGAGCTTCCAACTATTTCTTATAGAAGTGATACAAAATTAAAAAAAAATATGGCAATTACAGTAGAACCTGGAATCTATATTGAAAATAAATTTGGAATCAGGATAGAAGATTCACTAATTGTAAAAGAACGACCAATTGTAATGCATAAATTTACTAAAAATCTAGTGACAGTTTAAGCCTAATCGTAAAAATCTACTAAATCAATAATGTGTTTTGATTCTGGATTATTTGAAGTAAATTTTTTAGAACTTGTATTTACACTCCAATCATAATTTATTTCTCCTTTATGTGATTGAAAATTCAAAACAACTCGATATTCATCTGAATCTATTTTTAATATGTCTAATTTAATTTTGGTCTTTTTATCATCAAAAATTTTCTCATCTGGATACTCTTCTTTAATTTTATTTTCAATTGCTTTTAATACTGTTAACCCTGTTTCATTTGGACCATTATACTTCATTAAAATATCTACAATTTGTTGTTCTTCAGATCTAAGTTCTGGCATACTATTTTCTAGATTCTTTTCTGATAATACTCCATATGCTGAAATTACAATTAATGCAATGGCTGCAAGGTAAAATGGTGCTCTTTTTCGTAGAAATGCTTTAAAATCTGACTTTTTCGGTTTTTCCTCTTTTCTCTTTTTATCTTTACCCATTCCTCTCTCCTTAGAATCTCTAGTATTTAGCTGTTGAAATTAAAACTTGCCAAGGGAATAGAATTTGACCATTTTTCTTTGTATATTTAGCTGTTTTCTCTTTTACTAACAATTTCAATTCCTTTCGTTTTGAATATTCTAAAGCATTTAGTTTTTCTTTTAGTGGTTTTGGAATATATTTTATGTAATTTTTCCAATATTCCTCAAACACACCAGGATTGTATTGAAAAAGAAATTCTTTTACTATAACATTTGAAAATCCTGCTTTAGAAATTTCAGATCTTAATGCAAATTTTGTTCCAAACCTATCTAGATCTGGTGAGTTTGGAGGAACATAATCTGGAATGTATTTAATTACTGAATCTAAAATACTGTTAAAAAATGGAACATTATTTCCATGAACTGATATTCCAATTTTACCTGATTTTTTGAGGCTATTTCTCATGTTTTTTAATGCTTTTTGAGCATTTGGAAAAAAGAATAATGCATACTGACAAGTTACAACATCAAATTTTTTAGAAAAACTAAATTTCTCTGCATCTATATTTAGAAAAACTAAATTTGATTTATTACCATTCCATTTTTTTGCAATTTTAATTGCAGCAATTGAAGTATCTATACCAACAACATATCCTGAATTATGAATTTTTTTTTGAATTTCGTTTGTTAAAGCACCTGTACCACATGCAAGATCTAGTACTAAATCACCTTTATTGATGCCAACTAATTCAATTAATTTTTTACTGCTTTGAAATGGCCCCTTGTTTACGCTTGCCCACTTTTTATGATAACGAGGGGCAACTTCATTCCAAATTTTCATATTCCTTTGTTTGTATTCAAAATGAATCAATTTCATTTGTATAACTTTGATCTATCAAGTATTTTATGTAATCTCTTGAAGATCAGCTTTTAGTATTTTACTTGTCTCCTGATAATACCTATGCTCAATTTTTGCTGATTTTTCTTTTAACTTGTTGTATTTTGATTTTTTTATAACTTACTTATAGTCAGTTAAGTTTTCGTAGTTCTAATTTCTTCATTCTATGTTTAATTCTATTTGTTTTCTAATAAATTTGGCAATTTTTTGTTTTTTCATCCAACCTGTTGAAACTACTTTTTTAGAATTTATGATAATTACTTGATTGTTCTGAGGATTTTTTTTATATTTCAGTGAACCAATATCATTAGCTACTATCATGTCTGATGATGAATCTCTTAATTTTTTTTGTGCTGATTTAATTAATTGATTTTTTGAAACATTTGCTTCTGCTTTAAAACCAACTAAAAATACACTCTTTTGATATTTTTTGATTTGATCTATAATTTTTGGTGATTTTTTGAGGTTAATTTTTAATTCTGATTTTGAACTTTTTATTTTATTTTTACTTGCTTGCACTGGAATATAGTCAGCTATTGCTGCTGCCATGATAACAATATCAAACTTTTTCTTTAATTCTCTTCTAATTGTATCGTGCATATCATTACTAGATTCAACATTGATTATTTTTGCTCCCTTTGGTGGTTTTTCTTCTCCCGGACCATAAACAAAAGTAACTTTAGCTCCTGCAGAAATCAATTCAGATGCTAAAAACACTCCCATTTTTCCTGAGCTAAGATTTGTTATTACTCTTACAGGATCAATATGTTCAATTGTTGGACCGGCAGTTATCAACACTTTTTTATTTTTTAACACTGAAGAAAATCCAAACTTTGATAGAACATATTCTAAAACATCTTCAGGTTCTGAAGCTTTTGCTTTACCTTCAATCATCTTGGGGGTCAGAAATTCAATTTTGTTTTTCAAATAGTCTATGTTTTTTTTAACTGCCAAATTATCATACATTGATTCATGCATGGCCAGACACATCAAAATTGGAATTTTTGATCCAAATCCTACAGTAAGTACAGTGGAAATTGGAGTATCATCAATACCATTTGCTAATTTTCCTAATGTGTTTGCCGTAGCAGGATATACTATTACAAGATCTGATTGATTATAGTCTGCTAACCTAATATGCTCTAATTCACCTGTCAGCTTAGTTATTACTTCATTACCTGTAGCCCATTTGAAATATTCAGGTTGTACTAGCTTTGTAACTGCATTGCTTGTTACACATGTTACATCGGCACCATGCCTCATAAGTAATCTTGCTAATTCAATTGCTTTGTATGCTGCAACACTACCTGCAACGCAAAGCACAATTTTCTTCCCAGATAATTCCATACCATGTGAACTGACAATATCTAAAGATGGATGATCTTTTTGCTTTACCTTTTTTTTAACTGCCAATTTGCTCACGTAATTTCTTTAACTCTTCCTCATTCATTGAGAACCAGTTTTCTTGTGCTGGGAATATGCCTGATTCGACATCTTTCTTATAATTTTCAAGCGAATTTACTATATCTTCAGATAAATTCATGTATCTTTTTGCAAATTTTGGCTTAATCTTATCATACATTCCTAACACGTCTTGTACTACCAACACTTGACCGTCACAGCCTGCTCCTGAACCAATTCCAATAGTTGGTATACTGATTGTCTCAGAGATTATTTCAGCTACTTCATGACTTACCATCTCCAATGCAATGCTAAAGACACCTGCATCTTCTAGCTCTTTTGCATCGTCAATTAACTTCATTGCCGAATCTTTTGTTTTTCCTTGTACTTTGTATCCTTCTGAAAGTATTGTTGTTTGAGGTTGTAATCCTATATGTCCCATCACTGGTATTCCTATATCAACAATTTCACTAATCGTTTCTGCCATAACTGAACCTCCTTCCATCTTTACTGCATCAGCACCAGCTTTGATTAACCTGCCAGAATTTTTTATTGCATCTTCAATACTTGTTTGATATGACATGAATGGTAAATCTGATACTAATAGAGAATTTTTTCTTGCTCTACTTACGGCTTCGGTAAACATACACATTTGATCCATTGTCACTGAAATTGTATTTTCATATCCTAGTATAACCATTCCAGCACTATCACCTACAAGTAACACATCAATTCCTGCTCTGTCACATAGAGAAGCTAATGTGTAATCATAACTTGTAATTACTGAAATTTTCTTCTTTTCTTTTTTCATAGTTAGAATATCTTGGACTGTTTTATGCAATTTTAGCCCTCCTTGTTAAATTATTTTTGATTTGATTTATGCTTTCTATAAGATTTTTTTTATTGTCAAAATTATCAATAATTTTTTGAAGATTTTTTTTATTGTTTTTTGACATTTTTTTACATTCCTCAATAAGTAAATCAATTGCCCTAGTTACATTATCAACAATTGTAATGTTTGCAGTCTGTGAAGTTCTTGATAGAGGATTTAGATCAAATGTGATGACCGTTTTTCCGACTTTTCTTAATGCCATTGTTCTATCTCCATCTTCTAATGGTACTATAACAACATCAGCAACAAAAATTCCGTTCTTATCTACAATTCTTCTTGCAGAATCAATACCTGACAGTTTTGTTGATGAACTAATTCTTGAACCTAGAATTTCTAAGGCTCCATTTTTTTTAAGAGTCTTAATAATTACCCGCTTTCTATTCTCATTAGTATAGAATAAATTTACTTCAATTTTTGCATTAATTTGCTTTGATAATTTCACAATTTGTTTAGGGCATAATGCGGCAACATTCCCATTAACTGAAATTACAGGCATTTCAGCTAATAGGAGTTGTGCAGCTGCAGCTTTGATTGCACGTGCTGCAGTCTTTCCTGTTTTTTCACCTAATAGATAATCAAAAGCTTCCCCTCTACCTTGTGCCAAAAGTCCTTCTTTTGCAACCAATCCGTTATCAAACCCATTCACTAGTTTTTCACGTATTAAAAGTGATTTTGCTCTTGGATGTGATTTAGGAATTATTTGCATGTAATTTCAATTAATTATAAAGTACTCTTGCTCCAACATTATCTAATTCTGATTTTATTATAATTCCATTATCATATTTTTGTAAAATTTTCAAAATTTTAGATTCATTTTCTTTTGGAATCATAGAAAAAATAGTTTCACCAAAGAGTGCAATTCCACATTTAATATTATTTTCAGAAAGATCTCTAACTAATTTCTCCATTCTAGGTGTCATCACATCTACATATTTTGCAAATTCTAAAGACATGTCTTGAAAATGTTCATAATTTTTTGATTCTAATAATTTATCAACCATTTTTCCACCAAGACCATTAATTTGTGCTAAACGCTCTTTGATGAATTTATTTGTAGATATGGGGGAGAAGCAGATCATAATTATAGATATTTCATCTGTATCAATTTTTTTAATGGATCCAATTCCTGGTGCGCCTGGTTTTACACGAATTTCAAAACCTCCATGGTATGATGCTAATACATCACCTAACCCTGTTTTACAATTTACTTCGGCGTTGTGTGCAATTTGTCCAATTTTTATTTTATCTAATTTTGTTCCAAGAACCCTATCTAATGCAAATGACAATGATAAAGCAACAGCACTACTTGATCCTAAACCATACCCAACTGGAATTGATATGTTGTGCTCAATATCGATAAACTTATTTGAAAATTCACCAAGCTTTAGAAATTCATTTAACACATATTTTGAAACATCTATTTTATCTGATTGATATCCATTAGTTGTGATTCTAAAATTAGATTTTTGATTATTTCTTGTATTTATTTTCACTTTGGTTGTAACGCCTTCTTTAATTGAGAAGCCTGCGCCAGTAGAACCTAAATTTTCTAAGGCATCATGTTGGTCCTCTAAATGGGCTTTGAAAAAACCAGTGATATGTGCAGGACAAAATGCTGTAGCCTCCATTGATCTAAGTTTAAATTTTACATAAAATATAAGAATATGGCTTAAATTAATTAAATTAATATAAATTGACTAAATTTATTCGTCGCCTACAAAGAATAGGAAGCAGTATCCTAGTATCACTTCCAAAAGAATGGGTTGATGCTAATCATCTTGATAAAGGTAATCAAGTGGAAATTGAAACTGGACAGGACACAATTTCAATATCTGCAAATAAGGATACACGTCCAACAAAAGAACTTGTAATTTCTTACCCATTACCACAAGAAGAAAATATTGTGGCAAATATCACAGGAGCTTATCTCTTAGGATATGATATAATTCAAATAAATTCAAAATCAATTATTCCTGGAAAAGATAGAGAGGAAATTCGTAATTCAATGAGAAGATTAGTGGGAATGGAAATAATCGAAGAAACTGCATCTCATATTAACATGCAATTTCTTTTAGATGCAACCACACTTAATCCAGAAAAAATTCTCAAACGAATGAGTTCAATTGCACTTGGAATGTATGATGATGCATCTAATGGATTAATTTCAGATGATAAATCTAATCTACAAACATTATCAAAACGTGATGTTGAGGTAAATAGACAATATTTCTTACTTGTTAGATTGATTAGAAGTACACTTGTTGATAAAAGATTAGCTAATGTATTCAATTTAGAAAATATAGATGTACTTGATTATAGAGTTGCAGCAAATGTTCTTGAAAATGCAGGTGATTCTATTGTTGAACTTTCTATATTTATTTATAATTCATCTTTATCTACTGAACTCTCTAAAAAAATATTTGATACTGTAAAAAATTTTAATATACTTGCTGAAAAATCAATCCTTGCATTTACAAAGCCTGACAGGCTTTTAG
>Ga0209954_1000028_pt1 | contig 22440 bp, 23 predicted proteins | sample SalPon2A_A_D2_MG_FD_185715 | JGI IMG/M metagenome (GOLD analysis project Ga0209954, IMG submission 185715) | Soil microbial communities from South San Francisco under conditions of wetland restoration - Salt Pond MetaG R2A_A_D2_MG (SPAdes)... | ecosystem: Environmental > Terrestrial > Soil >...
GATGTGGGTTCTCATCTCTTAGTGGAAACATTAGTTGTTTAGCTTGATTAAAATTCGTATAATAAGATTATTCAATTTTAATTATTCCTTCTTTAATCAAAAATTGAATGCCTTGAATAAAAGAACTATCATCAATTGATCCATCAGCCCACCAACCTGCGTTGTTTTTAATCCAGATAGGAATACATACAGATTATTTTGAAGTATATTAAAAGATTGTATTACTAAAATAAAATTTCCTTTAGAAAATGAATTTCCACCAATATTTAATAAAACAAAATTTACTGTTAGTTGAATGCATTAGATTAAATTACAATTATTTTTCGTTTCACAAGATTTTCAATTGCATTTAGAAGATCATCATCAGAAATTTTTTCTTCAGACCACCATAATGCAGTGGTCTTGAACCAAGATGGAATATACCATTCAGATTCTACAATGAACTGTTTATCTGCAACAAATATTGTTCCTTTTTTGAATAAAAAATCGATGCCCTTCATGAATTCAGAATCAGAAATTTGATCAGATACCCACCATTTAGCGTTTATTTTAATCCATTGAGGAATTTCAGGTGGTAATCCTTTTTCAAAGCCAGTAATTTTCAGAATTCCTTGTGAGTGAGGTTCTACAATAAATGCAACATGCCATTGATCCATTTCATCAACACTCTGAATGAATTCTATAGGCTTGTCATTTATTGTAACATCAAACTTTTCTTTGCCTGTAATTGGTGGAAATTCAAAATTAGCGTATGTTTGAAGCGGATAACTATTGTATCCACGCATAGTAAGAGTTGTTCCATCATTACTAAATTCAGCTGCTGAATACCATGCACCTGAATCATATCGAAAATCAAATTCCCCTCCATTCTTCTTCGCAGTTACTGGAATTACAGTAGTGTCTACTGGTGCAAAACAGCTATAGTAAAAAACATCGGCAGTAATTGATGGATCAGGATACATTGAAAATTCAACAATTTCTTCTGGTTCAATTTTTTCAATAAATTCAATATTTTGTGTAATATCTAATACCAGTTCATAACCATGAACTACTGCATAAATTTTAGGATAATAGATAGTTTTTTCACCGGTATTTTGAATTCTTCCTGAAATATGTCCATCTTTGTGTTTGATTAAGGTTTTATCATAAAGTACTTGAATTGGAATCTCATTTTTTATGGTTTTATCAAAAATTATCTCAGGATTCATGAGAATTGGAGTGTTGGATGTTAATTCTGGAAACTTTATTTTGAATGGTATTTCCTTACCAGCACCTAAAGGAACATGCTTGATTGTTTTTGACAGAGTTTTAGAATCATCAATTACAGATACAGTGATTGTTGGAATTATTGCAAAATGATTTTCATTTTTAACATTTCCAACTACTGTATAGATTCCAGTCGAATCAAAATATCCTAGATATTCATGTAATGGGACATAAACATTAGCATATGCTACTTGAGGAACAATCAAGATTAAAAATAATAATACAAATAGAATTTTTGATTCTGAAGATCTAAAAAGAGTTGAAAATATCTTCAAATCCAGAAGTGGGTTTCTCAAGTATTCCAGGTCTATAGTCTTCAACTAATTTATCTATTAGATCTCTTGCTTTAATATAATATCTCTTTTTGAATTGAACTAATTTTACTTCTACTAGTTCATCTTCAACAAGTTGGGATAGATAAAGTGAAACAGTTGATGATGATTTTTTAACCTTGTTTACTAGTTGTGAAAATTCTAATCCGCCTTCTTTTACTAATGCAAGTATAAGATCACGAGGAGTTTGTTTTCTTAGGGCTTTGATGATTATGGTTTCATCTTCAGTAATTCGAGGAGGGTAGAATCTTATTTGCCTTGGACCTCGTCTTGCTTTAATAATTCCATTTTTTTCTAATTTTCCTAAATAATGGCTCAGCACACCATTTTTTAATCCAGATGAACGCATAATTTCACGAAATTGGATTCCTGGATTTTTTTCAATGATTTGTTGAATTCGTGAATCTCTGTCAGTCATTTCTAAATACTCCTAACGCTAGTAACCCTAATGTTATAAACGTCAATAAATGTCCTATTTCAGAAATATACATCATATCAAAGTCATAGATGGTAGGCCATGTTGCATCTACTAATAAAAAAATTTCAGCGCCAATAAAGTTAGTAAATGCTGTAGCGCTAAATAAAAGTCGTTTTGTCCTCAACCTATAATATGCAAATCCTGCAATGACTGAAATGAACACAGCAAGACCAAGTCCACCAATATGCAAAAAAATATGTGCCAAGTGATATCCATGTAATAGATGAGGAACAATAATTGGTAAAGCTAATATCGCTATAACTCCAGTTACAACAATTGAGAATAAGACTGATTTTCTTTCAACTATACTTTCAGGTTTAAACAAAGTAATAGAATTGACATTTTTTCAGATTTAAAAGGACTGGTTCATTTTTCGAACTAGGATGATCATACATGAATTATTCCATTTTTAATTAAAAATTCCAACCCTTGAGCAAATGTTTTGTCATCAATTTGATTAGATACCCACCATTTTGCATTATTTCTAATCCAATCAGGAATTTCTTGAGAGTTTGAAGTTTCCTGTTGTGTTGAAGAGATTACTATTATTTGGTTTTTGATGAGATATTCAATTCCTTGAATGAAAGTATCATCATCAATTTGATCCTCAGACCACCATAATGCATTATTTCTAATCCAATCAGGAATAATAATTTCTAGAGTAGTAATTCTATCAATAACAATTGGAATAATTGTCTTTGCAAGATTGTTGTTGTTTAAATTTTTAAAATTAAGATGTACAATTCCTGTAACATCAGCGGGAATAAAAAATTCTACAAGATTTTGCTCATCTTTAGAATCAGTACTTATTCCGCTTTGCTCAAATATAATACGATCATTTTGAGTCATTGAGAAATAATATTGTGTAGAAACTGGTTTATTTTTTAAGAAAATATCTGTGATATCAAAAATTATTTTTGCATTTGAATTAGATTTTAGAATCTCAGGCTCCCAAGTAGTCAGAATTCTAAATTGACCATTATCAGTAACTGAACTCAAATGAATATAATCAGGATCTGGCTGGATTACAAAATTCATTCCATTTTGATTTTCATTACTATGAAAAACATTCATCAATTCTCTTTGATAAATAATAAAATGGACAACGCGTTCATCAGAAAAAAAATCATCAATATTTATAACATCATCAGATAGTTTTACTTCATTTACGTATATAGAAAATCCAGAAGATAGTAAATCACCAAATTTTTTTGGAATTACAAGTTCTTGATGAACAACAGATGTTTGATTAATGTTAGATTCAGTCCAATCAAATGGCATAAAATAAGAGATTTTCTTTGAAATAGAATCATAATGAAAATTGGAGATTTCATCATAGTATGTTACAACATGAATATTTTGTTCTCCAAAATTTGGATCAATAAAATCATGTATAATTGTCTGAGCAATAGAAATTCCTGCATTGAATGTCAATGGTTTTTCTAATTTTTTAGAATAGTCATTAGCAGTAAGTACCTTAATATCAAATTTGTACAGACCACCCTCACTAAGTCTTGGTCCTTTTACATTCACTAGTTTACTTTCAAGTCCCAATAAAGAACTAAAAAAATTACCACCGTTCTCAGTTTCTACTATAATTGAATCATTGTCTTCAGATACAAAATTAAAAACTATGAAACCATTGTCTGCCTTAAATTCTTGTTCAAAGAGAAATTGCTCTCCACGTTCAGACTTTATCAGAAAAGTGGTATCACGTAAAGTAACTTTTGAATCAAAATTAATCAATGAAATAGATATTTGTTGATCATCTTTTGTATTTGGATCACTTTTTGAAGAAGATACTTCCAAAGTAACAAGTTTTCCATCTAATTCTACAGGTGGGAAAGTTTCATTTCCTACACCATGACCGTATGCATTATGAAATCCCAATACAAATGCAGCAGAAATAATTAGAATTGTAATTAGTGATAGATTTTGCAAACTATGTCCACTTGCTAGGATCTTTTTTGCGTATTTCTTTTCCATCAATGGTGACTAGATCTTTTTCTTCAAATACAGTATGCCATTTGCCATTATCTGGAAAAATTTTGTTCATTTCTTCAACTTTATCATTGGTTGGCGCTTTGTTCATTAAAGCTCCCCATCTCATGTTTGGGATTTTGGGCATAATGTCATTGATGTCTTTCATAATAATATCACTTTACTTAATTTATTTAAAAACCTATGATTGAATCTTCATTATTCCTTCTTTAATCAAAAATTGAATGCCTTGAATAAAAGAACCATCATCAATTGATCCATCAGCCCACCAACCTGCGTTGTTTTTAATCCACATAGGAATTTCGTTTGAGCCAGAGCTAGATCCCTGTGAGGTCGATGGAATCTTTAAAATATTCTCTTTAATTAAATATTGAATACCTTGAACAAATGAGTTGTCATCAATTTGATCAGCTGCCCACCATTCAGCATTATTTTTAATCCAACTAGGAATTGGTACTTTCTCAGGTACTGAAGTTGGCAAACCAGGGCCAATCTCAATAATTGAGGAACCAATCCCAGCATACTTTGGATTATAGTCTAATCCAGTTCCTAAAACTTTGACATCAACTCTAATTTGACCTTGAGAAGGAACAAAAATTCTTTGAATGTCAATTCCTTCAGTAGAAAGAATTCCAAGCATTGAGGGATCATCACCCACATTACTTGCTATTTCTTTGTTAGATTCATCAAAAACAAAGTATGCATAATGAATATCTTTGATTAGCTCCCTGTTTTCATTAAAGAATGTAAACTCAAATGGAATTTCTTGATTAGCCCCATACTTTCCATCCCATGAGATATTCACAGTTGTTGGAATTTGTTTATTATTAACAGTATCAACAAGATAAAATTCTGTTGAACTTTTTGAAGCTTCAGATAAAGGTACTAGTTTTAAATCCATTTTTAGATTGTCGTGGTTGTCTGATCCCAGTTTTTCATTGATTTTTTGTAATTCATTTTTGGTAATTAGAAAATGAATAATATTGGTATCATCATGTGAATACGGATCATTAAGTAGTGCTCTCTGATCAATTTCTACTCCATTAACATATCCTTTGAATTGTTTTCCATCTGCATAAGGTGCAAACGTCTTTGGAACTCTTACTTCTTCATGAACTACTTGTACTAAATCAACATAAGATGGACTCCAATCAAATGGCATATCAAATGAGATAGAATTGTCGGATTGATCAAATTTGAAGTTATCAACATCATCATAATATGTTTTTATAATGACTGGGATTTCTTCAGCATTTGCAGTCTTTAGAAAAAAGTTTTGTTCCTGTGCAATACTAACAAAAGTTTCATAGCTAAGCAAATTAGCTAATACGGTTCTTGGACTAGTAGCAGCCTCAATATCAACTCTAATTTTGTATAAACCACCTTTTACAAATATTGGGCCAGTGATTGATGGTCTTGCACAAATGTCTAAATTATCATCAGTACATGCTGCACCTTGAACAAATAGAGCACCTGGTGCACTTACATGTTCAGAGCCACCATAAATTGAGCATTCTTCAAGATGGGTTTTATTACATGTAGGTTGAGGCTTAATTTTAACATCTAATCTTCCATCTAAATCATAAAACAAATTTCTAGCTAAAAGTTCTCCACTTTGCCAGACTTCTACTCGATATGTAACTTTATCAAGATTTTCATCAGTTAGTGTATCAAAGAAACGTACTTGCATATTTGCAGAATCAATTTCACCAACAGTAATATCAGATGGACTTAATTGGGTTCGAACAGTTACTTCCATTCCACCAAAGCTGATAGGTTCAGCTTGATCACCACCAAGTCCATGAGCAAATGCGTTTGGAATAATTATTGGAATGGTGAAAATGCCTACGATGATTAGTAATATTGCAAACTTGTTATACAACACAGAATTTATGTTCATTCCATATTTAAAGATGGTAGAGGATTTCTATGCGCAGTAATTTTTTTTATGAAAATTAGAGTACAACTTTTATTTGTCAATTTAAAAGATGATATATGAAATTTTTACTAATGTTATTGTTAATTCCATTATTAATTATTCCAGCATTTGCAGAAGAGCAAACTATGGTAACCGAGAAAGGAACACTTGATGTCAAATTAACGTATGATAAGATTGATCCAAATATTCAAACTAAGATAAATATAGATTTTATTAATCCTCAAACAAAAAAAATTCAAGAACATATTGATTATACAATTTCAGTTTCAAAAGATGGGGAGACTGTTTTTGGACCAATTCCACTTACACATACATCAGTTGGATCTGTGAAAATTCCAATTGAATTCAATTTAGGTGAGGGAATTTATACCATGGATTTTGTAATAGAGGGAATTTTGTTTCAACCAATTCCGCCAGAAACAGTCTCTTTTGATATTTTAGTCGGTGATGTTTATGCCCAACCAACAATTGATAATAACAAACCAAATGGAGAAAATGGGGGATGCCTAATTGCAACTGCTACATATGGTTCTGAGTTTGCACCTCAAGTTCAACAATTAAGAGAACTTAGAGACAATACAATTCTAAAAACAAGTTCAGGTATGGCATTTATGACATCTTTTAATCAATTTTATTATTCATTTTCACCAACAGTTGCAGACTTTGAAAGAGAGCATCCAATTTTCAAAGAACTTACAAAAGTGACATTAACTCCAATGCTATCATCATTATCATTATTGAACCAAGTTAACATTGATTCAGAGGAAAAGATGGTAGGATACGGCATATCCATAATTCTTCTAAACATTGGAATGTATATTGGAATTCCTATCTTTGGAATTCTAAAGTTGTACCAGTCTAGAAAAAACTAATATTTCATAACTGGAAATTCCAGTGAGGTTTTTATGTATCCGAACAAGTATTCAATCTAATGAAGACTAAAATAATTAGCTCATTCTTCGTACTATTTGCTATTGCAGCAGGTATTGTCGCAATGACACCAGCTGCTTTTGCAGATCACTCAGAAGTCACAATCGTTCCAGCATCAGGTTCTGGTGCACCAGGTTGTGAAACTAGTCCAGATGGATGTTATATTCCAAGTACTGCAACAGTGGATGTTGGTGGTAAAGTAATCATGTCAAATACTGATACTGCAGCACACACGTATACAGCAGGAACACCAGACGGTGGACCAAGTGGCGAATTCGATACTGGTTTATTGATGGCAGCCAATTCATTTGAATGGACTCCAACAGTAGTGGGTGAAGTTCCATATTTCTGTATGGTACATCCTTGGATGAAAGGTTTGATCATAGTACAAGAAGTAGAAGCTGAGAAAGAAGATCATGATGACGACGGTGAAATGATGCACATGGAAGATGCTGCATCTGCTACCGGAATGTTATCAGATGGCACAAAAGTTTCAGTTTGGACTTCAATGCCAACTGCAGGAGAAGCAATGGAGATTTCTATTGAATTTGACGATGCAGAACATGTTAACCACGATATAATGGTAACACAAAAGGGTAAAGAAGTTTTGAGTGATAAAGGTGCACATCATCATGATGGTATAGGAATGCATAAAACAGCACCATTAAGTTCTGCGGATCCAGTAAACATCACAATAACATTCCAAGGTTACGGTGTAAATGATCCTAAAACAGGGCCAATTGGTGAAAAAGTAGTATTTTCAAACGTTGTTCCAGAATTTGGTACAATTGCAATGATGATACTAGCTGTTGCAATCATAAGCATCGTAGCAGTAACTGCAAAATCTAGAGTCATTCCAAAATTTTAGGAATTCCTCTTTTCTTATTTTCTTTTAATTAATGCAATTATCGCTAAGATAATTGCTGCTGCTGCAATGGATAATCCAAATACTGCAAAGTCATAAGATGCTCCACCATCTAAAGAAGAAACAGATTTCTCATCAGATTTTAGTTTTGAAACATCTTGCTGCAATGATGAAATGGCATTTTTTAGAGCAATAACATCACCAGTTCCTTCAGCAGTAGTTGGAGGAAAATCTAAAACTGCCGTAGACTCTACATCTTCAACTGGGATTTTTATATCAATCACAGTTCCATCTATTTCACCTTTGAATTCAACCATATAGGTACCAGTTTTAGTTGGAATAATTGAAGAAAAATAGTATCCAGGTCGTGGGTCAGAATTTACATCAATTTTTTTTGTAGCCCCACCAAACATAACAGTAGCATCTACATCTTTGAAAACACTAGTAACCCCTTTGTATGATCCCTCAGTTTCACCAGATTGAGTAATTTTAAAGACAAGATCATTTCGTATTCCTACAACAGGAGGTTCAATTCCCCAACCTGCATCTATTTGATATTGCTCAACATGAACAGTAGTATGTCCAAATGAAGGTACAAGTATTCCTACAAAAAATAATAAACTAATAATACCAAAAATTACCATTTTCATTACTATCATTTTGCAATAACACGTTATTATCTTTACGTGAATTGGTACAAAGACCGAATTAATGAAAACTGTTTAAATTATCAACTATAACTTGAAGAGTAAATGCAAAAAATTCTGATTGCTCTTCTAGCTATTTCGTTTATTTCTATTCCATTTGTATATGCCCATCCATTTACAGAAGAAACAATTCCAAGTCTGACATCAAATTCTCCTGCTGGTACTACAGAAATAATTGTATTTTTTTCAGAACCAGTTGACATAAACTTTAGCGAAATTAAAGTATTGGATAATAACGGAAATCAAATTGATAATAAAGATACTAGTTACTATGAAGGCGAATTATCTCTTATTGTTACAACTCCGCCATTAGAAGATGGGATTTACACTGGAACAACTAAAGTACTCTCTAAAGTTGATGGACATTTAGTTCCAAGTGCATTTCAGTTTGCAGTTGGAGATGTTATAATTGATCCATCTTTATTCGAGCAAAAGAGATCTTCAGAAATTGTATTTTTACCTGAAGCAGGAGCGAGATTTCCAGGACTTGTAGGTCAGACAATTATTTTGGGTGCAGTTATTGCGTCATTAATAATTTGGGGAACTCAAAACAAGCAGTTAATCAAAGAAGAATTTGATAAGATAGAATCATTTCACCATAGTAAATTCATGTCAATCACAGGAATTGGTTTGATGTTAGTTTTTGTTTCAAATATCTTGATGATTGCAATACAATCAATAAGATTAGAGGCTTCGGTTATAGATGCAATTCAGACAGATTTTGGTTTTACTTGGATTATCAGGATGATCATTACAATAATTTTACTGGTGATTTGGTTTGCATTAGATAGGAAGAAAATTCTATCAAAGAAAAATCAAATACCATTGCTTATAGCTATGCTTGCATTAATTGGGACTTCTAGTATGATTGGACACGGTGCAGCCAGTGGAGAAATACCTGCATTAGTTTTAGATTACATGCATAATTTGGTATCAGCAGTGTGGATTGGTGGAATATTCTATTTTGTTTTTACTTTACTACCAACATTTTCACAATTAAAAGAATCAAAACGAGAAAAAATGAGTTTGGTGATGATTCCAAGATTTTCGATGGCATTTATCATTTCAGTAGGGATCATTATAATTACAGGACCAACACTTATGTGGTTCTTAGAGTCAGATCTAGGAATAATTACCGAATCAATTTATGGTCAATTAATTATTTTAAAAATTTCAATTGCAATAATGATACTTGGGTTTGGAGCATTTTTCCAATTTAACGTTCAAAAAACTGCTGAAAAAAATTTTTCATCAGGAAAAATTTCAGTTCACAAAAAACTAAATAGATCACTCAAAGTTGATGCTATGTTAGGAGTTATTCTTCTTGGAGTTGTAGCATTACTAACGAATGGAACATTACCTGCAGGCGAAATTCAAAAAGTTGATGCCCAAGAGATTGCTTATGGATTTAATACAGTAGAATTTACAGAAAATGCAAAATTCGATATTAACATTACACCATTCTCTAGTGGAACAAACACTATTGTAGTTAAAGTGACTGACTTTGATAACAAGCAATTATACGATTCAAATGAAGTAAAGGTAAAGATATCCAACCCATCAAAGAACATTTCACCGATTGAAATTCCAATGGATATAATCAAGCATGAAGAAAATAAGCCAATTGAATTCCAAGGACAATTAACATTTGGATTTTATGGGGAATGGTTGATTGAGATTGAAGCCAAACGAACTGATAATGCAAATGAATCAAATATTTTGAATCTGTTTGTAAAGCCAAGATTAACAGACATTCAAACTAAAATTATAGAATATGAATTTCCTGAAAATGCAAAGCCTCTATTTCTAATATATGATGGGAAAGATTCCATATGGATTAGTGATGCATCAGCACCACGATTATGGGAATTTTCACTTGAAACAAAAGAATTTACTCCATATTCATTTGATGGATCGGTAACCACATTTCTAACTCAAGATAATAAAGGAAGAATTTGGTTTACAGATACACCGCGGAATCAAATTGGATTTATTGATATTGAAAGTAAACAGATTACAACAAAAACTCTTCCAAAACTAGATCCTCTAATTTCAGAAAATACACCACTTTTCATCCAATCTGATTTTGAGAATAATATTTGGATTACAATTGTCAATAAAGATAGAATTCTAAAATATTTACCAGACCTTGACAAATTCGAAGAAATTGTACTTCCAGGAAAAGAATCACTACCATTTGCTCTAACAATTGATGAGGATGGAAAGGTTTGGTATAGTACTACTGGTGCAGGTAAAATAGGATTCATCAATCCTCAAGATAATTCGGTAGTGCAAATTTCTACAGATATTATACTTCAGGGTCCAGAATCATTGCTTTTTGATGATAAAGGAAATCTATGGATTGCAGAACATACAGGTTTAGCCATTACCAAATTTAATCCAATTTTAGTGACATTTGAGCGGATTTTAATTCCAAACAAAGATGCATTACCATTTGGTATGACATTTGATAAGTACAACAACATTTGGTTTGCTCAACATACCGTAGATAAGATTGGAGTTTATGATCCAGATAACAATAACTTGCATGAAATTCCAATACCCACAGAGAATACATTTATTCAGTTTATGACATCTGATAGTGACGATAATGTATGGTTTGTTGAACAACAATCAAATAAAATTGGAACTGTGAAAACTACAGAAGTTCCAGTTATTGCTTCATATATAGGATCATCCGATAATTTTGAATTAAAGTATACAGAAGTTGCTTCACCGCTTATCGCATTAGGGATTATTGCAACATCATTATTTTTTGTAAGAAGTGTTAAAGATAAAAGAAGACTGAATTCTTTGATTAATGCTTAGATAACAAGCCAGCAGATTTTATTCCAATTGTTCCAGCAAGGAGGCCAATTGTTAATAATACAATTGTTCCAGCAGGTGTTATATCAAAAATATAAGAAATTAAGATTCCTATAACTACAGAGAAGACTGAAAAACTCATAGAGATTATAGCAGTCTGTTTAAATCCTTTGCCATACATAATTGCAGTAACATTAGGAATTACAAACAAAGCAGAAATTAACAGTACACCAACTAGCTGAATTGATGTAACTACAGTTAGTCCTGCCATGAACACAATCAAATAATTGATTTTTTCAACAGGAATTCCACTGACTTTAGCTTGTTCCTCGTTAAATGTGGAATAAAGAATTTGTCGATAAAGTAACAAAATTACAATAAGAATTACACCAGTAAGTGCTAAGATTAGTATTGTATCATTTACACTTACTAAAAGAATACTTCCAAATAGGAAACTAAAGATATCTATTGTAAATCCTCCTGAAAAGCCAATAATTACAAGCCCAACTGCGATTCCTGATGAAAGTAATACTGCAATTGATGCATCACCTGAGATGTTGTATCGATCCTTGATTTTTGTAATGATTAGAGCACTAGTTATTGAAACACCATAAGCTGTCCATAGAGGATAAATTCCTGCCAGCAAACCTAGTGCAATTCCTCCAAATGAAGAATGTGCTATTGCATCACCAAATAATGAATACCGGCGTAAAACCAGAAACAATCCAATTACTGAACAAAGGATTGCTATTGCAACTCCAGAAATTAATGCTCTGTGCATGAAACTGTATGACAAAATTTCTAGAGTCATGTTTAATGATGGTGCATATGCTCCTGCATTGAAGCCTCAGAATATTGTTTGATGAGTTCATCATTTGAAAAGAATTTTTCAGATTCTCCATGGAAAAATAATACTCTGTTTAGACAGGCTACATGATTTGCCAGTTGGTTAACAGCATCCAGATCGTGAGAAGACCAAATAATAGTGATTTTTTGTTTTGAATTTAATTCACGAAGTATACTGTAAAATAATTCTATACTTTGTTGATCAATTCCGGTAACAGGTTCATCCAGAATTAGGATTTTTGGGCTGTTTACCAAAGCTTTTGCAATAAATACTCGCTGAAGTTGTCCTCCAGATAATTCACCTATTCTTCTATTACGAAGTTCATGTATCCATAATTGTTGTAAAATTTCATCAATTTTATTTTCATTAGATTCATTTCTTAATCCCATTCTTACTACATCGCTAACAGTGACGGGAAAATTTTTCTCAAAAATTGGTTTCTGTGGTACATATCCAATTTCTTTAAGATAATTTTTTGATTTTCTGATATCTTCACCAAAAAATTTGATCGTCCCCATATAGTTTGTATTAAGTCCCAACATTGAATCAAATAAGGTAGATTTTCCCGCTCCGTTAGGGCCAATTATACCTAAAAAGTCGCCTTGATTGACTCTAAGGCTCACATCATCTAGTGCCTTACCATCAGGGTATTGAACAGTAAGATCCTTAATTTCTATTATCAACATAATGCCTCCTTTAGATTTTCAAGATTTTGTGTCATTTCAGATATGTATGTTTGATCAGATAAAACTTCCAGTGGTGATAAAATTAATACTTTACCTCCTATCTCATTTGCAATTATGTTTGATGTGCGTGTATCAATATTTTCTTCACTAAAAATTACTTTGATGTTTAATGCTCTAGAAGTTGAAATTATATTTTCAAGAGTTTTTGCTGTTACTTCTCCATGCGAGTAATTTGATGAAATGATTGCGTGTTGATTAAGATTATACTCTTCTGCAAAATAAGAAAATGCATTATGAAAAGATACAAAATCATGATTACAGTCAGACAATTCATCTCGAATTTTTGAATCAAGTAAATCTAATTTTTCTACATATTTTGCTGCGTTGGATTGGTAATATAGTTTATTTTCAGGGTCAGATTGCGAAAAAGCAAACGCTATGTTTTGTACTTGAATTTTTGCATAAACAGGATTTAACCAAATATGTGTATCTGCAATTTCATGAGAATTTTCAGCATCAGAATTTCTGATCGGAATGTCTTTACTTGTATCAACTATTTTACCAGAGTAATTAGTTTCTTGTAAATTATCAACCCAGTTTTCAAAACCAATTCCATTGATAATTATTAGATCAGACTTTTGCATTCTTTGTACATCTTTAATAGTTGGTTCCCAATCATGTGGTTCAACTCCTACTGGTACAAGTAAAACAACATCAACTTTTTCTTGTCCAACATTTTTTGAGAATTCGTATAGAGGGTTAAATGATGCAATGACTTGCAATTTTGAGTTATCAATTATTGTAAATTGTTGATTAGAGTTAGTTCCATAAACTACAATTGAGCTTAGTGGGATTATAACCGATATGGCAATTATTGCAAGTTTTATCTGAAGATTCACGCAGCAATTCACTTATGATTATTAATAAAGATATAAATTATTAATAAGATTAATTGCTAAACTTATAAGATAATTAATAACATTAGATATATGCCAATAGTCTCAATCTCATTAAATAATGAAATTCTCTCAGAACTAGACAAGCTGCAATTATCAATGGGGTTTTCAGGTAGGTCAGAGGCTATCAGGGCAGGAATTAGAGCATTTGTTTCTGAAGAAAAACAAAAAGCTGATTTGTCTGGAAACATTCATGCCATTCTTTTGGTAGTACATAATGATGAATTTGATCATGTTGTTTCTGGAATTACTCATAATTTTGAAGATCTAATTACAACACATCTTCACAGTAAAATTGAGAAAGAAAAATGCATGGAGTTGTTCCTAATAGATGGAGATGCAGAGAAAGTCTCTACAATAACAAAAGATTTCCAAATAAACAAAAACATGGATACCGTAAAACTAGTTACGCTTTAGATATATGGTGAATTTTTTCTAGTTATAAAAATAATACTGGTTATTGAAATTACTAATATCAGCAATACAATAGTTCCAAATTCTGGTGCAACAACTAGCGCAAATTCAGTTTCTTGTCCTGTGTTCCGAATATTTTCAAATTTAATAATTGTAGGGCCAGTCTGACCTTCTGCGAAAATGAATTTTTCAAATTCTCCACCTATTTGTGCAGTTCCAGACACACGATGAATTTCTTTTCCATTTTGGATAATTACAATTGTGTAATCAGAATTTCGTAGGGGTTCATTTGTTTTTCCATCTCTGATTGTAAAAATAAAATTTGTATTAATTCCAGGCTCTACAGTCAAAGGATCCCATGAAAGGTTTACTTTAAAATCCTCACTTTTTGTATACGCTTCTAATGGAAAAGATACATCATTACTAGTAGATATTGTAAATTTGATATTTTCAGGAAGTGGCTCATCAGATTTTTTCATTTCATTTTTTAAATATCGTAAATGATCTTGCAACAATACAAGATGGACAATCCTTTCATCATCTTCGGTATAATCATCAACTGATACTGAAGAATTGAATAATTCAATATCATTTACATATCCAGAATAACTAGGAGACAAAAATTCGATGAAATCTTTTGGGAAATGAGTTTCTACATGTACTACTGATACATGAGACATTCGTTTTTCGCTCCAATCAAATGGCATTTCAAATGTAATTTGTTTAGCCTTAGAATCATAATTAAAATTTGAAATTGTATCAAAATAAGATTTTGAACGGAATTTTACATCGTTATTTTCAGAATCTTTTTGAATGAAAGAAATGGTCTCAATTATGCTCAAATCAGCATTATAGATACCAGAATTTTCTATGATATTTGTAGGCTCATCAATAGTTCTTATCTCAATCTGAAAGTTGTACAGACCACCCGAATTGAATAAAGGTCCAGTAATTTCAATAGGATTAGATTCAGTACTATGCCAAGCTCCAAGTAGAGAGTCTTGTTCACCATTAATTGTAATTTCATTATCTTGTGTTGGTCTTACTATAATTGGCAAAATACCATTTTCTGCAAAAAAGTAATTTCTAAAGATCATTTTATCATCATGAAATAAACCAATTAGAAAGGTGATATTTTTTGCATTTTCTTTTGTTTTCTTTTCTGTGGCAGTAATTGTGATTTGCTCTTGTTCATTTTCAAAAACCATTGGCATTTCTACTGAAACAGATAATTCTTTTCCTTGTACATCTATTGAAGAAATCGTATCAATTCCAAATCCATGTCCAAAAACATTACTTACTGGAAACAACAAGCATAAAGCCACAATTAAAACACTAAATTTGATTAATCTCATCATTATTTCTTTTCCACGGACCTATTTTACTGTCAGCAATTCCTCAACTTTTTGGATTAATTCATCCATTGTTCTTGCCTCCAATATTGGTTGAAGTTCATTTGGATCCTTTGCACCAAGAGCAGATAATGAATAAACGTAGTCAATTGTAGGTGTTTCTGTATTAAGATAGTATTGTTCTAAAACATGATCTAATGCATGTGGTTCAACGATTTGAGGTAATGCCTGTGATATAATTTTCTTTTTCCATAATTGAACCAATTTTTCCCATTTTTCATATGAAATATTTTCATCTATTTCCAGAAGCATTTCAACTTCAGCCTGAATGTACATTTTCTCTTTAGTTCCAATTTTCTCATGCATTTCAGATATTTCCTGATGTCCTTCTACTGAAAGAGGATCATAGTTTACAGGTTGAGGAATAGATGGCGAGATGATTCTTTTAATTTGAAATGAGTTTCTTCCAATTGTTTCAATGTGAAGTTGTAATCCATCTAGATTAATATCTTCACATTTGGTTATCTTAGCAATAGTTCCTATCATTCTGGGTGAATTCCACCCGTTTATGGAATTATTTTCATCAATCAAACATACTCCAAATTGTCCGTCGCCAAGCATACAATCATCAACTAGCTGTTTGTAGCGAGGCTCAAATATTCTAAGAGGAAGTTCTTGTCGAGGAAATAATACCAAGTCTAATGGAAAAATAGGAATAATTTTTGTTTCTGTCATCTAGTTACAGTGAAATCTCTCTAGATATATGGAATACGGATTTTCTTAAAATTAAAAACCATTCTCGTTTAGTGTCAAGCCTAACAAAGCAGCACGAATATGTTTTCCATATTCAGCTTGCTCAAAATATTTGGCATTTTTTGTCTTATCAACATCAGCAGAAATTTCATCTATTCTTGGAAGAGGATGTAAAATTATTGAATCGTCTTTCATTTGCTTTAGTAAATCTAATCCTACAACATAACTTCCTTTGACTTTTAGATATTCTTCTTCATCTGGAAATCGCTCTTTTTGAATTCTTGTTACATAAAGAACATCAAGTTCATCAATGTGATCTTCAATATTTGGAGATTCAATAAAGTCCAATCTTTTTTTGATTTCATAAGTTGAATCAGATCTAATTCTAAGGGATTCAGGAGAAATTAGACGCACATCAACATCATAGTTTCCAAGTCCATATAATAGAGAATAAACAGTTCGTCCATACTTTAGATCACCTACAATCCCAATCTTTAGACCATCAATCTTTTTTTTTTCTTTTTTAATTGTAAATAGATCTTGAATGGCTTGTGTAGGATGTTCTTCTGTACCACTACCTGCATTGACAAGTGGTTTTTCTGAAATTTCTGATGCAAACCTACTTGAACCATCTAAAGGATGGCGTAAAACTAGAGCATCTGAATAAATCGACATGATTCGTACAGTATCTGCAAGACTTTCGCCTTTTTGAGTTGATGATGAGGAGATATCAGAAATTCCTAATGAATTTCCACCAATTGATGCTATAGCAGATTCAAAACTAAGTCTAGTTCGTGTACTTGGTTCATAAAACAAATAACCTAAAGTTTTACCTTTACAAATTTCTCGTCTATCTGTTGAATTTAGTTGAATGATTTTATCTGTTGATGTAAAGATTTTTTCAAGTTTTTCTTTGTTAAAGTCTTTAATTGAGATGATATCTTTTTGATAGAACTCGTTCATTCTTTCAATAATATATACAGGTGACTATACAAAGTATTCTGATGGAACAGTCCGACCTAATGGTTCGACGAATTAAGGAAGGAACTGTGATTGACCATATTGATGAAGGTAAAGGTCTTCAGGTACTTAACGCATTAAGAATAGATGGTAAAGATGGTAGTTTAATCACCATTGCCTTGAATGTACCAAGTGGGAAATTTAAGAAAAAAGATATTATCAAGGTGGAAAATAAGTTTCTAAAAGATGACGATACAAACAAGCTTGCGGTCATTGCCCCAAAAGCAACAATTAACATGATAAAAGAATACAAACTTGTTGAAAAACGGAGAGTTTCATTACCAAATGAGATAGATAGAATATTCCGATGTTCTAATCCAGATTGCATTACAAACAGTACAGAATACATTGAATCAGTTATGGATGTGATTGATAAAGAAGGGAGAGTTCTCAAGTGTAGATACTGTGCCAGAGTTTTAGATGTAAACAAGCTAAAATATAATTAAAAAACCTAAAAATTTGAAAAAGATATTGTAAGGACTATTGTCCTAAGATGATAAACATCATAACTATACCATAGATTGCGATTGATTCGACCATACCTACGAAGATGAATACCTTAGACTGTAAAGCTGGGTTCTCACTAATGACTGCAAGACCTGCTGCACCTACTTGACCAAGACCTATTCCTGCTCCTCCGGCTGCAATACCAAATGCTAAACCAGCACCGAGAAGTTTCATAGAGTCACCACTAGATGCAGAATCTTCTTGTGCAAATGCAATTCCAGTTGAACCTAGAATTGAAATTGCTGATGCTGCCAAAAGTAACATGACGATAGTTTTCATTTACGTTCAGACTCCATTGGGTCCATATTTAAATCATGATGAGATATTTGACTCAAACTCGATCTAGTGTTTTCTTTTTGAATGATTTTAGATCGTCTTTAATGGAATTTACAAAATCTTCATAGTTTACATCTAATTCTTTCTTAGAATTTTCAAGTAATTTTTTTATTTCTTCTTTTGCCATTATCATCTACTTTCCATCTTTGCCTTGACTTTTTTTAACTTTGCGAATTCTTCTCTTTCTCTCTCTTCAAGAGTAGAGAGAATAAATCTAATATTATCTTTGTATTGAGGAATAATGACATTTTCAAGTGCATTTAGTAATTTTTGCGTCTTTTCTAATGCTTTTGCAAGACTAAAAATGGAATTTTCATATTCTGCTGCTTTACAAATTTTTGGCATCAATTCTTTGATTTGTTTTGCTGCTCTATCAATTGAAGAATTTGTATCTGCAAATCCATAAGGCATTGATTTTGTATCTTTTTCTGTAACAGTAAGTGCAGGGATTTTAACATCAACAACTCTTCTCACATGAACTTCTACTTCCATTACAGGTGGAGTAGACTCTGCTACAGAGTCAACAGTATTGGTTCCTAATGCCAAGTATGCTTCGTTAACTGATGTGTAAATATCTTGTAATGGTTCCCATATTCCACCTCTTGCTTTAGATGCTTCTTGAATCATCTCTTCAATATTTTTTAAGAGAACTTTACGTTTATCATCTAAAATTTGCTGAACCATTACAGCAATTTGAGTAGATTTTTTATATTTGAAAAGTTCAATTTTTGTTGCTGCAACGTTTTGTCCAAATGACATTTAGTTATTCTTCCTTGTAATACTGTTCTACGTACTTGTCTTTAATTTTAGTAATCTCACTCTTTGGTAATTTTGATACAATCTTCCACATAAGTGCAAGTGTTTCTTCAATAGTTCTGTTCTCATCAGTTGCTTGTGTAAGGAATTCTTTTTCAAAGGTATCACCTACATCCATGTATTTGAGGTCAATTTCAGTTAGTCCTGCTTTACCTACAATACCTGCTAGTGCTCTTACTTCTTGTGCTCTAGAATATGCATCATAAACCTGATTAGAAACTTCACTATGATCTTCTCTAGTACTTCCTTTACCAATTCCGTCTTTCATCAGTCTACTAAGACTCATCAAAATATTGATTGGTGGATAAACTCCTTGCCTGAATAAATCTCTACCAACTACTATTTGTCCTTCTGTAATGTAACCAGTAAGGTCAGGAATTGGGTGTGTAATATCATCAGATGGCATTGATAAAATTGGAACTTGTGTAACACTTCCTTTTCTTCCATTTAGTTTTCCTGCTCTTTCATAAAGTGTTGAAAGGTCAGTGTAAAGATAACCAGGATATCCTTTTCTTCCAGGAACTTCTTCTCTAGCTGCACTAATCTCTCTTAATGCTTCTGCATAATTTGTCATGTCAGTAATTACAACTAGAACGTGCATTCCTAATTCAAATGCCAAATATTCTGCTACAGTTAATGCTACACGTGGGGTGATGATTCTTTCAATTGCAGGATCATCTGCTGTGTTAAGGAATAGAACACTTCTTTTGAGTGCACCGGATTCTTCAAGACTTCGTCTGAAATATTCTGCTTCACTATACTGCACACCAATTGCTGCAAATACTACAGCAAAATCATCTTGTGTTCCAACAACACTTGCTTGTCTTGCGATTTGTGCTGCCAAAAGATTGTGAGACATGCCAGAACCAGAAAAGATTGGAAGTTTTTGTCCTCTAACTAGAGTCATCAATCCATCAATTACAGATACACCAGTTTGAATGAAATCCTTTGGATATTCACGTTGTTCTGGATTCATTGGTTCTCCGTTAATGTCTACAAATTTATCAGCAATTGGATCTGGCAGTCCATCTTTTGGTCTTCCTAGCCCATCAAAAACTCTGCCAAGTACTTCTTTTGATACTGGCATTTCCATAACTTTACCTACAAATTTTGCGCTAGTTCCAGAGATTGATAATCCAGTTGTTCCCTCAAAGACTTGAACAATTGCTTTACCGTTTCCTACTTCGAGAACTTTACCTAATCTTCTTTCGCCTTCAGTAGTTTCAATTTCAACGAGTTCATCAAATGCTGCATTTTCAACATCATCTACAACAACTAGAGGACCCTTGATTTCTGCAATCTTACTGTATTGAACTCCACCTTCTGTTGTCAATTTGATACTTTCACTCCTGAAATTGACTTGAATTGTTCTTGCATATCTTTATCTAATTGATCAAGTTTTGGCATCTCATCATCTTTTATATCCATTCTTGCTTTGAGCAAACTGCTCACTACACCTAGTTCACGTATGTCAGATAATGCTGCACCGTCTTTGAGTGCTTGTTGTCCCTTATTGTAAAAGTCAACACATAATTTCATTAATTTAAATTGTTTTTCTGGACTACAATAAGTATCAACATCATCAAAGGAATTTTGTTGTAATAAAGCAATCTTTATCATTCTTGCAACTTCAAGAATTAATTTTTCTTCATCGGGTAATGCTTCAGGACCTAAGAGTCTGACAATTTCTTTTAGTGTATCCTCTCTTTGTAAAATACCATAAGTTTCACTTCTAATGCTAAACCAATCTTTACTAATGTTTTCACTCCACCATTTTGCAATATCTGCAAGATAACCAGAATAACTGTTCATCCAATTGATTGATGGGTAATGTCTAGAGTATGCAAGTTTTGCATCCAAAGCCCAGAAAGTTTTGATAAATCTCATTGTGTGAGTTGTGACTGGTTCCGTAAAATCACCACCGGATGGAGATACAGCACCAATCAAAGTAACTGAACCATCACGCTCTGGACTACCAGCTGCTTGAACACGACCTGCTCTTTCATAAAATTCTGCTAATCTTGATGCGAGATATGACGGATATCCTTCTTCTGCAGGCATCTCTTCTAATCTACCACTCATTTCTCTGAGTGATTCAGCCCACCTACTTGTTGAATCTGCTACAAGTACAACGTCTTTACCCATATCTCTATAATATTCAGCAATTGTAACACCAGTGTAGATACTTGCTTCTCTTGCTGCTACTGGCATGTTACTAGTATTTGCTACAAGGACAGTTCTATCCATCAATGGCTTTCCACTACGTGGATCTTTAAGATGGGGAAATTCAACTAATACTTCAGTCATTTCATTTCCTCTTTCACCACAACCAATGTAAACAACAACTTGAGAATCAGCCCATTTTGCAATTTGGTGTAATGTTACAGTCTTTCCTGTTCCAAATGCTCCAGGAATTGAACCAGTTCCTCCTTTTGCAATTGGGAAGAATGTGTCAATAACACGTTGTCCAGTTAAGAGTGGAACAGTTGGATCATATCTCTTATTGTAAGGACGTGGTTTTCGTACAGGCCATCTATGATACATTTTGAGTGGAATTGATTGTCCATCTTTCTCAGTAGTAGCTAGTACAGTTTCTAAATCATAATCTCCCTCAGATACAAGATTTGAGAGAACTCCACCTGGATGATCTGGTGGAACCATAATAGAGTGTTCGATAAGATCCGTTTCTTGAACAGTTCCGATAATATTTCCTGCATTAACTTCATCTCCGTTACTTGAAGTAGGAACAAAATGATATTTTTTTGTCATATCTACAGCAGTAGTTGTGATACCCCTTCCAATGAAAGAACCAGATGCTTTTGATAATTCTCTCAGTGGTCTTTGAATTCCATCATAAAGTTGTCCAATAATTCCAGGACCTAATAATACACTAAGGGGGTTTCCGGTACCAATTACAGGTTCACCTGGTTTAAGACCACTTGTTGATTCGTATACTTGAATAAATGCGACATCTCCCGTAAGTCTAATAACTTCACCTACTAATTTTGAATTTCCTACAGTAACAGTTTCATACATTTTTGCATCAGACATACCGTCTGCTCTTACAGCTGGGCCACTTACCCAAACAATTCTACCTTGAGCTGCCATTTTTTAATTTCCCACTCCGAATTTTGCTGCAATTTCTTTCCTTATTAAAGGCTTCAGACGTTCAATTCTTGCGTCGATCGTATTATCAAATGTCATTGCACCGTCTTTAGATTTTACTTTAATTCCTCCAAGACAATTAATTGTTGTAGATGACAATTCAGCTCCTGAAAATTGAGATAACGCCTGCTGGACAACATCTTTGTCTTTTGCATTTGTAGAAATTGAAATTTCTGAAGTACCTAAAATTTGAATTACCTCTTTAATTAAAGTCTTAATCAAGTTTGAATAATCACCACTGCGA
>Ga0209954_1000030_pt1 | contig 21804 bp, 33 predicted proteins | sample SalPon2A_A_D2_MG_FD_185715 | JGI IMG/M metagenome (GOLD analysis project Ga0209954, IMG submission 185715) | Soil microbial communities from South San Francisco under conditions of wetland restoration - Salt Pond MetaG R2A_A_D2_MG (SPAdes)... | ecosystem: Environmental > Terrestrial > Soil >...
GTGAGATGTCAAGTGATGTATCGTTGTAGTAATTATTTACGCTTTGTGTATTGTTAATGAGCACTTCCCATGATGTCCCGTTGTTCCTCCATATCTGATATCCTATTGCTGTTGGAACTGCTGTCCAGTCACAGTCAACAGAGTAATCATTGATGTCTGCAATGAAGTTGCATGCAAAGTCATTCATTGGCAAGTCATATGTTACCTGCAGTTCCACATCTGAAAACGTCATGCTGTGTGGTGATGTGTCCCTTGTCATGTCTTCAAATGGTATGCCGACAGCCCACCATCCCAATGCCGTGTTATCCTGCAAGTCCGAATCCGCCGAGCTGCCCAAGTCTATTACCTTGTCATTTGAGGTAGTAGCACATGTTGAATCGTTGTCAAGGAAAGTGGTTCCGTCCAGAATGTCTGCTGCCAATGCAGCTCCGCCCAATGTGGATGGCTGTGCCTCCATGCTGTTCCAGTCACAGTTTACGGGATTTGTTGTTGCTGTAATGTCATACCTTATTGATACGTCTGTAATTATTGCACCTGCTGGAATCGATGAGATGTCCCATTCCACACTTATTATTCCACACGCCCCCGATCCAGTTGACATGTCCTTGCCCAATGTCCCGTCAGTATTCTGTGAGTCAAAGGTTGGACAGTCAGTAGATGTCGTGGGGGTTCCACCAAATGACTTGTAAAAGTCACCGACCGTATAGGAATATGTGTCAGCTAATGCAAGCTGGACTGAGCTAAGGAGAGCTAGAGTAATGATTGATAAAAGTAAAAGCCTCATACAAACTCATCAGCCGTCTTCCTTGTCGCGTTAAGGTATGCCCAAAGTATTATACTGCCTATAAGAAAAGCTGGTAATAGTAAGAATATGTTGTAAATGTTGTCCCTGATTACAAGCTGTTCGGACGGAGCAGAATCCCAATAGTCATTTTCAAATGCCAGTGTATACATCATCGGCATGAATACCATGCTTGCGAATCCTGTTAGAAATATTGCCAATGCTGTTGTTACTACAATCTGGACTGAGCTCAATTAATTACTAACATTGTACTAAGTTTATTAAACTTTTTAGTATAAAAAAACGGTTTTTCAGGATTACCGTAAACCGAGGGGTTTTCTAGTTGCCTCCGAATGAACCACCAAAGATTCTAAACAACACAAAGAACAGTGTAATAGGTAAGATGCCTAGTACGATCCATGCGTTATCCTTGGTCTGGTTACAGTTGTCTTGTCCTGTGGTGCTTGTAATATCGGCACAATCAATGCCGTTATCTACAGCTCCGAAAATGAACATGGCAATAACCAATCCTACGGCTAATCCAACTATCCCCATCACGAATGCCAGGTTTAGAACGCCTGGATGTGAATGCTTGAGTTTGGATAGTGTTTCCATTAATACTAACCTTTTACTAAGTTATATAAGGTTTAGATGAAAAGTCTCAGAATCATATCACCATAGAATATCTGGAATGCAAATCCAGCAGTTATAAATAACAAGTATGGTATCGCTGGAGTCACCCAAGTATCATTATTAATCTGCTTGCTGTGCTGTTCCTGGTGAACTCTCTTGTACCTTGTGGACTCAAACTCGTATGAGTTTTTGCTGTTATTGCTAATGTGAGCTAGGGTTAGCTTTCTTATCTTTTGTATGATACTCTCATCAGTGAACAGTGAACCGGTTCTTCTCAAATAGGAATAATTCCTGATAACGTTTAAAACAATCCAGGGAACTATCATGATGCCGGAGTTGACCAGAATGGTAAAGGGTGTCATCCTCATGTCTGCATATGAAAACATTGGAAGTATCAGCGAGATGAAAAGTAAAGCGAAAGCATCCGCCCCACCAAATACACCCTTTCTCCATAGTAGAATAGCAAACGGAATGATAACCAGTCCGTGAAGGTTCTCAAGCTCCCAAGGATCATACATGTAAAGCAGTACAGCACCAGCTCCACCTGCAACCCAAAGTAAATCGGGAACCTGCCTTTTCCACAAGTCAGATAGTACAGCAACGCCAAGCACCGCAAAGACTAGTATGATTCTATCCTCAACCATTTCTTTTTCTCCAAATAGAACTTGATAATCATCCCGATTCCTATCCCATAGAATATTGTAAACGGAACGAACCTGTATGGATGGATTAATTGATTGGTGAACCCAAGGATTAGCGGAGTGGTAAGAATGATTCCTATTATCCAGAACACCACGACATCATAGTTCTTTATGTTTTTGCGTAGTGATATGAGCAACAGCACCACGACAGGGAACCCCATGACTAACGGATCCCCGAAATAGAAATACCATATGTAGAATCCTTTGACAAACTCTTCACCGTCAAACTCGATACTCCCACCAAATCCTGTCACCGATATTATGATTCCAGATATGATAAACATTGCTAACAGAATACTAACCAACCTTTTGTCCTTCACATTCTTTACATACTGGTAGAATATCATTGGGGCATAGAGTAGTGACAGACCCTTTGCAAGAACAGACAGGACGTATACTGCAGGTGACACCTTTGGGTGTGTAATCAGTATCATGGAGAGCACCAAAAAGAATGTCCATATCTGATCATATGTAGCTGAGGTATCCCACCTGTTAAACATCGGGGAAGATACCAGAACCATTGCAGATACCAGTCCCGTAATCCTCGATGATCCTAACTGTGAACCGAGCTGGAATGTAGCCGGTATTAACAGTATGGAGAACAGCGCAGGTATTACATTCTCGTTTCCAAACACATGATACGACAAACATACCATATACCACTTTATCGGGGAACGCGTTGTCTCTCCGTTCCTTGATGGTATCTCATCGAGTTCACATGACATGATGTATGGTACTACATTGTCATAGTAGTCCGGATACTCGTCGTGTATGTTTATCTCATGGAATGTAAAGACTGCATACGATGTCATCAATGCAAACAGCAGAACAAGACAGACGTTATTGATGTTCATCCTCGGCCGGTCATGTAGTAGATTATCGTAAGTATTCCAAGGAACCCGTACACGATGGCCTGAACCACATCAATGAATATCTGTGGGAATCCCAATATGCCAAGGATGGCAATCATGTATCCTCCAAAGAATATCCCGTTTACAAAGTTGATTAGCAATTGTATTGGGTAAAGTATTGTCTCAATCGGGTTCAGTGATCCTGATGGGGATCCGCCCGTGCTGTTCGTGACTTCGCCTGTGACATTTCCAAACAGTGTGTCGCTGTTGTCCGTGTTGTTGTAGAATCCCTCCAGGTTGGTGCTGGTTACGTTCTGCGTCACATCAAAGACGGTAACTATCTGGGTATCAATTAACGAGTCCCCTATCAGTATCGCGCCATCAATGCACATGAAGAACAAAAAGATACCAAGGAACAGCTTGTACATCTAGAACTTTTCCTCCTTGAACAGATCAAGATACATGAGAAACATGTTCGTGAATCCCAATAACACAAAGATGAACCCCAGCCAGAACCCTTCGGCATTCTCCTGCAGTACATACTTTGTTTCGCTGAATGTGTTGGTTCCATCCGTAACAGTACTGGTACTTGCGACACCGTACCCCGAAACGAGATACAGTCCGATGGTAAAGAACAGTATTATTGATATCAGTCTCAGTATGGGAGCAAAGGCCATCCCAATCTTTAGGGAGTACACCATAAATCCAAAAGCGATAACCGTAATTATAATAAAGAATCCTGTCTCTATCGTTGCCAATGTTAGTAATAGATTAGTACATGTTTAAAACTTGTTGCGTTGGGTCAATTCCACCACGGAAGCTTCTTGCAGTTGATGGTTCCGTTCTCGTATATTCCCACCATGGTATAGTTATTCATGTAGTCGCATGTCCCTGCAAAGACTCCGCCCAGCGTTCCGTTCTTGGCTGAGTTGAGGTATAGTTTTATCGCATTGAATATAGGGTTGGATACTGTTACCTCTATGGAATCCTCCAACCCTATCTCATCAGTAAGCGTTATGTCTCCAGTGAATGCCACTACTGCATCCTCCATTCCCAATGAATCAGTTATGGATACGCTGATACTTCCACCCATTGAACTGACCTGTATGGAATCCTCAAGTCCTAGTTCATCAGTAATGGATATGGTTCTTGAAGTTACTATCTCTATTGAATCCTCCAATCCTATCGAGTCTGAAAGCATTATGACATTGCCACTCTGAACCTGTATGGAATCCTCCAGACCTAGTTCATCCGTAATTGATATGGTGTGAGATGTGATTACTGATATGGAATCCTCAAGTCCCAACTCATCAGTGATGTTTATGACAGTTCCACTGTCTGGTTCCGTGCCTTCTGATCCTACAGTGATGAATGTAGAGCCTGTCTTTTGATTGTCGTATTCTGCATTTATCCAAGCATCACTTCTCACTACAGTTGAATACCTAGCTTCGTCTAACCAACCATCAAACTGTCTTATATTATCTGAATCCCTGCCTATCTGTTTACCTTCTAAAGCATCACTTGATCTAGATCCAGACGGGGTAGATATTTCCGTTAATCCACTTGAAATAGTTAACTTATTTCCATTATACCATAATTCAGGATTATTTGAACCAGACCCGTCATCATAAGTAACTGTCACAATGTACGTTGTATCATCATTAATTATTCTACTAGTAGAATCCCAAGCCCCAGTATTAGTACTAAAATCTTGTACAAATCTAATTCTAGATGATCCAGACATATCATCTAAAAATAAAACCGCATGACCCTCAAAGACAGTTCCCCTAGTCCATGCTAATGAATTTGTTCCCCCTATTATAGGATGAGATATAATTGAAAAAGTTCCACCACCCGTAAAAATGTCATCTAATGTAGAGTCACTACCCAAGGTAATTCTATCATTTATTCCGTCAAAATCTTGACCGTCTGCAATGTGACCTGTAGTGTCTGTTGAACCGTCATTGGTTCCATCATTGTTGTTTGAAGTGGAATCCAAAAAGTCATCATGCAAGTGCCATACACCTGCAAAATTATTTGACCATGTGTTTGATACATCTTCCTGAGATAAAGCCCCCGAGTTGTCATAGTACATAAAAATATCAGTATCGGCACTTGATGATACTGAAGGAATCTTTACCCATGCAGTAAACCAATCATTAGCGGTTAAATCACAGTTTTCAATCTCATGGGCATACTTTGTAGCGTTGGTAGAATCAGTGAATAAAATATCATCACAGTCTGACTGTGCAACTGCACTCACATCTGTATCTGTAATGTTTACCAGTAAGGGAAAGTCAGTAAGTGTAGAATCGACCTGACTTGAATCAATGGTTATCTGTTTTGCCTTGAGCCAGTCCGAATCATACCAGTCGGCTGCAAACGCGGACTGTACTGGAACAAGTACAGCAAGTACCAACAGTACGCTAAATATCAAACGTGTATCTGTCAAGATTGCTCCTTGTTCCCTTTGTGTCCGAGTTTGTCACCACATCAGGCAACGGATTTGGATAATGGTGTGTGTTGTCAGTTATCTGGATTACACTGTACTCTATTGCAGACCTGTCAATCGTAGCCCTTGCCACAATGTCGTTAAACATCCTGTTTGCCTCAGAGTCTATGTTAAATGTAACTTCACCACGTATCACGATTAACTCGTTGTTTCTGTCTGCAAATCTGGAATCAGGAAGTACGGGGGTTTCCCTTATTGATGATTCCAATACTATGGTATTTACCGTTGAAAGAAATGTTATCACTCGTACTGTTTCATCGGATGGCATGTACACGGTAAACGCCACGCGCTTGTATACTGTGGGATCACTTGGTGCTCCGCATATCTCACAAATATCATGATGTGCAAATGCCTGTACTGGTACTGACAGTACTAATAATGCAATGATAAAAAAAAGGACTTTAATTTAATCACCTATGGAACGGCTGCCTCGCCAGTCTCAAAAGTCCAGTTAATTGTAATGTCTCCACCATTGGTTACCGTTGCCGGTGTGAATGTAGCTCTTGCATATGCTCCCCTTGTACTAGAGTCAGTTGCGTTAAAAAGTACGGCTTCTGATATGTCCTCACTTGAACCAGCGTTTGTAAATGTTGCAGATAATACCACAGTGTTAAAGCTTGATGTTGTGGAGTTTGTCCAAACTGCCGTACTGAGCAATGGTGTGGATAACCCTGATTCATCAGCAGCGTTCTCCAAATCAGTGTCCGTGTCTGCAGGTGAGGTTGTTCCTTCACCCAATCCGATGTAACGGAATCCTGCATTGATAATTCCAATGCATACATCATTTCCTGATTCGTCACCGCCTGATACTCCAAATATCATTTTTGACACGCAGTTCTCGCCATGAGTCAGAACCTTGTTGTGAACAGTTTCCTCATGCGTTATGTTGCCTGATCCATCCCTGATTACGATACTTACATTATCAACAAACCCTACACTCTCCAAATCACGGGAAAAGTCATTTGGTGGAATTGAGGATACTGCAAGTGTAGTGGGGTCATCTACTGTGAGTAACGTGAATGCCGAAGCCCCTAAAAGTGCGACTATTCCGGCAATGGCAAAAATACCAATCTTGTTAGTACTCACATTTTTAGGTACTAACACCATGATATAAGCTTTATTCAGCTCCACCATCGTATTGAATTATCTCTATTTTTATTGATCCGTCCGTAAGGATCCACAGGTTATCATTGTATTTTGTGGCATTGGCCCATGCTGGGTTGGTGGTTACATCCGTGTCGTTAGTTGCAATGTTCATAAACGCTGGAGTCGGAGGAATTGCACTTTCTGACACTGGAATAAGCAATGCCATGGCTAGTGGTATGAGCATCCCTGCACCAAGAAAAGCTATATTTTTTGTCGAAACCATTACTAATGTTATACTAACTACTGACTACTAAACTTTTTATAAAAACATGGAATTCATCGCATCTGTTATTTTGTCGTCAAGTTCAGTCCTGTTATATGACGGACCGCTGATCCTGACTTCCTTTATGTTTTTTTCAAAATCCTCCAAGATTTCCTCTTCTTCCTTGCGTTTATGGTATAGCCTCTTTTTTCGCTTTACTTTTGAAATTTTGAAAATTTCATCTATTAGTTTGGGATAGTCAGTGGAATACTTGTTTAGCACCTTGTTTCTTACAAAGTCCCAAGCTACCCCAAGATTTGCAGGAATTGCCTCATAGTACCCCTTGTGAAACATTTCAAGTCTTAGGGCCTGTAACCCCTGAATTCCGTACTGTTGGCGTATTTTTGCCAATACTAACTGAGGTTCCAAAAATCGTATGGTTTCATACTTTGCGCACTTTGTACAGTTGTCCTTTGCAAAGAGCAAAAAATGCGCCTTGGTCAAAGTAATGATACATGCACACCTAAACGGGTAATCCGTCGTAAATTTCGCTTTCTTGTTGGGTGCGACATTTAGCTCAAACTCGTCATTTTCCATCATGGTCTGGTACACCTTGGCATATTGCTTTAGTTTCATAAATGCCCTTGAATGCCTGTCATAGATTTGGTGAAGGTTTGTCACTTCCTCATCTCCCAATGCAGTATACACCTTGTAACCGAACTGTGCCCGAAACTCCTTTGGAATGTTCTTGGTATAATGGAACAGAATAAACACGATAACCTTGTTACCTACCCCTAGGGTGTGTCTGATCTTGGTTAGTGCATTGAAGCTCTCACCTGCCTTCTTTTCACCCATTTGCTGCAATGCCCCTGTCACATCATCAAATATTATGATGTGTGGTCTTTTGGGTAATGACTCGTAGAATTCCTTTTGGTGTGTGAACTCATAGTCACCTGCCCACTTTACCAAGAACTCTGGTTTTTTTAGATGCATGTGGTGTACGAGACATTCAACCACCGTGTTCTTTCCATGGCCTGGTGGTCCAATGACTGCGACCCCTGTAAACTGTGTATGCTGGTTTGTCCTGAATATTGTATTTACAAATGCGTTAGGATGATGGTACTGTGCTATCTCCAGTTTGTGATAGTGTGTGGGACCTGTGTACTTGCTGGTTCTGTATAGAAGGTCTTCTGCCTCCTGTTGGGACTTTGCCTGTGTATACCCTAGTAGTTCTGCTGTACTTGGCATATCTACATTATACTGTTCCTTTCGGCGATGAACGTATCCATGAACTTTCTATGTGCATTGCCCAAAGATAGAACCACCAATGGCATGTAAAAATCACAATAAGTGCTAAAGTACTGTGTTCTGTTTGTCATGGTAGTTGCCGTGGTGTCTGGTAGTTCAGGTCTCTTCATATCATCAATGCCTGTACGTAACCCAATCAAATAATTGTTTAATGTGAATAGCATCTTTGCTGTTGACTCATATTGTTGAAAAGAGTATGCATTCATGAGAGGTCTCAACAGGTCGTTCATCATCATGTCCAAACTTGGAATCGCATTACCCATGTACTGGATAATTACTAACTAAGTTAAAAGGATTACACAGAGGGTCATGCGACAACGATTAATAGTGATAGAGAAAGAAAATACCTTGAGTTGTTCTACTATCTATATAACAAAAAAAGAGTTTGCCGAGTTTTTCGGAAGAGTGTTTAGTCGGGATGTGCGCACAAATGATACCAATTAGTAGTATCTAATTGTACATTGTATCGTGGTGCTAAAATTTTTTCCCCAGAACTTTTTGCCCGTTAATAGGGAATGATATGGGGTTGTGTACACATCCAGGTTATGATCCTGTTTCTGGTTTCAACTGTTATCCCCATACCATCATCGTCTAAAACATGGCTAGTTATACTAATAAAGTACTGACTAATACTTTAACGTTTATTGGTTCTTGTACGTGTTGACAAGATCAATGATATACTCTTCCTGCATATGGCGAATTATCATTTTAAGCACTATTGATTCACTTACATCACATGCACCAGACACCCTTTGAAGCTTGCTTTTTTCGTCACTATTTAGGTATGTTGCAGTATTGCTCAATGGTATAATATGGGTATGCCTGTATTTATTAGATTAGTTACTTGTTAGTAATTGGGTATGCATGAATAACATTCGTTGCTCATTGTAAGACCTCCAAACATCTAACACATCTGTCACACCCATGCAATTTCATAACAGGGTGATATTGTTTACAGAATAATTCTTTTGTCAATTTGGTAACCTCACTCCACAACTAGGACAATAATCAAAGTCTTCTTCACACATATATCCATGTAATTTTTTCATACACCTGAATCCACGAGTTCCATCGAAATACTCGATTATCAGATGGTGTGGATCTAATTTCATTACGACACTATATAGACAATCTTTATTTTTTGTCATGATTACACTCCTTTGGATGATGATGATATTCTCCATCGTCTACTTCAAGCGAATAGAAAAAACATGGATGTTCTTTTATTATTTTTAAACCTGCTTCTAGATATTCTTTTGTAGTTTTATTCAATATCGTTTAGGCTCCTTCTTGTCGTTGTTGCATCGTATCAAAGTCTCAATTCCATCATCCACATTCCAGTCATCCATGACTTGCGGATTCTCGGTACATGGTCTTTTGAACTTCATGATTTTGTTAACCATTGTTGTAGATAAAAGGGGGATCGTTGACAGTTTATCTTCGCCTCCCATTGCATCTATCAAAATGTTCATAATAGTCTGTTTCAAACTGGAATCCTCTGTTACACTTTCCACAGGAATAGTTGATCATGAACTTTCTCCTGGGATTGTAAAATGATTATTATATATGTCTGCATGGAGTAGACATAGTTTTTGATATTCACCTACCGTTAATTTTGAAATTGGTTTGTGTAAGTTCTTGCACCCGATACATGGATTAGAAAAAATCAACTTCCTTATTTCTCGTAAAACATGCCATCGTTCATAATGATACCGAACTATTCCCTCTCGGGAGACAAAATCACATTCAGGACATTTAAATTTTGGTTCATGTAAATGCGGTGAAACTGATTTTCTTTTTTTAGGGTAGTTTCTTTTCATTATTTTCCTCCAGGTAATCTATGACACTCACACTCGCAATATTCATCGATGTTATGTGAACATCCGATAGATCCATCCATGTCAAAACATTCTATCCGTTTAGGGCAAAACTCAGCCATTCTTACTATCTCCGGCATCTGTTAACGGTTCATCTGAAAAATATACAAGACACGCATCTTGGAAATGTTTTTGATCCTGATTTAGATATCTATCTTCTAAAATAGAATATCGTGTTATTATGGCAATTAGATTATCTTTGAATGATTTTAATTCATCATCAATCTGTCCTTGGTATTTCTCATAATTACATGATTGAGAATCATCGTATAGTTCTAACAAATGATCAATCATCTTCTCTGCATTCATTTACCATCTACCCCTTTTGTCTTTCCAGCTGGTTTGCTCTTTACCCCTTTTGTCTTTCCAGCTGGTTTGCTCTTTACCCCTTTTGTCTTTCCAGCTGGTTTGCTCTTTACCCCTTTTGTAATTGTGAAAGAATATCCGTTAGGCATATCAATACCAATGGTGTTATCAGGTAATTTTCTCCACATATCAGGATATTTGTCTAAGAGTTCACAAATATCAAATAATTTTTCAATACATTTCAATGTAGGAGATTCTTTATCTATCATTGTCCGTTTGCTCCACTTGTTAACTTAGGATTAAACACCGCAAGCATTGAACCATACCTGGGATGCTTGCCGTTATCAAGTTCTAATCTTCCTCTAAATCCAAGTATTACAGCATTTGGTACAACTAAATCAAAATACCATACTGCATCAGGAACATAAGGTAATAACATCACTGTTGTGTTTCCTCTTTTTTGTTCTGTGATTGCTTTGAGAATCCAGGGTTTCTTGTTTGAGTATGGTGGATTAACGTAGTTGTATCTCTTCCAGGGGATTGACAATCCGTCAAATTCTGGTGTGTCATTTAATGGACAAGGATCAAAGTAATCATGATACATATCCAGAATCCATTGAGGACTAGGACTTGAATCATTTACCTGCCATTGGTTATTCATTTACCCATCCCCTACAAACTGGACACCTATCATGATTGTCATAATGTAAACAAAATGGTGGGGGTGATTCACAAACACATCGTCTATCTGTGGTCATCTAACATCTCCCCTCTAATGACAAATGACAGCAACTAATACAATATTCAGTGTATCGAATACATTGAATTACATTACCGTTTTTAAGTTCACCTGTAAATTCATTTAACTCTCCGAATAATCCATGACACATCTTACATTGGTTTTGTTCAGAATCGTAAGTATAAACAAAGGATTGGTTATAGAAAGGCATTACTCGTTCTCCCCCTCTTTTGTTGCGTTAAGTTGTCTTCTAAGTTGATTGATTTTTTCTCCCTGTAATTCTATCTTCTCTTTGAGTTGCTTGTTTTCTTCATATAATTTATGGGTGGTTCTTATCTCGTTATCTATGAATTGTCTTGCGACCTCTTCTATGTTATCAATAGGATTAAAATCAAAAGTGAATGATTCAATCAAGTTAACATATTTCTCAGTTTTTTCTAGTAGTTCATCATACTCTTTTTTTGGCATGAATATACTTCTACCTGATTCGATAGATTCCTGTAAATTTTTAAACTGTTCTGAATTCCTACAATCTGTGATTAGTTGTTGTTTTAATTCCTGTGCCTTTAATTGATTATCTGTTTGAATAATTATTTGTAACATATCTTTGTAATACACATCACTAACAGTGAGTAGAATATTTGGAGATAATTTACTCAATCTTGTCTCTTCTCCTTGATTGTTTTATGCATCCTGCATTGATGAATTTGTAATCCCCTTTCGTTCATAAAATCTCCATTGCATATATCACATGAATGAGGAATCTGCTTTGTTCGGGGTTCATCAGGAATCCATATTGAATTAAGACCTAACTCTATATCAAATTCATATCCGTCAATATTAGACAGATAATTACACATATCTCGAACAAATGACCACCTCAAATACTCAGAACCTGTTATTCGTAATTTAATGGTCTTGGTCAACGGTTAACCCCCTGTAATGATAATACTAATGTTCTATACAATCTTCCTGCAAATTGAAGGCATACCCACATTTCATATTGAGTGTGGTTTCCTATCCTTTTCTCACAGTGACAAATATCATCTTGAGGTAAGACTTTGTCGATCAATTGGAAACCTCCATGCCTTTTATTGGAAAGTACATTCCTCCGTTCACTTCAATTCCTAGTGGAATCAAACCGTAAGTAACATAATTACAATCAGGACTCATACACTCTCTTTCAATATCAGGCTGTAATCTCTTCAATTCTTCATAGTTTAGACTGCCATATCTTTTAGAAAATAATTTTCCTTGTTTTGCCAAGTCTCTTAATTTTTCTACTGATTGTTCATAATCACACATAGGGCATACTAGAACATATTTTGAAATATCCTCACCAAAATTGTCTTTGGCAAATTTCAAATAGTCTTTTTTATTCATGAGACACTTCCTCCAATAGTTCTATGAGTTTTTCAGAGATTTGATAAAATGCTGCTGACCATGCTGCTGACCATGCTGACCTTGCTGATTCTGCTGCTGACCATGCTGCTGACCTTGCTGACCTTGCTGACCTTGCTGCTGACCATGCTGCTGATTCTGCTGACCTTGCTGCTGACCTTGCTGCTGATTCTGCTGCTGACCATGCTGCTGATTCTGCTGCTGACCATGCTGCTGATTCTGCTGCTGACCATGCTGCTGATTCTGCTGCTGACCATGCTGACACATCCTTTGATTCTGTTTTATGCAGAGTAATTATATCACATACAGCCTTTTGTACCAATTTGTTGTCTGTATTTTTACAGATATCTTCCAACATGAATATACATAACTGATGATAAATATGCTGCCAGTTTGAAAACCCTAATGGTACAGCCTTTAGCAGTTTTAATGGAAATTCTTTTGCCTGCTCGTTGGGCATTCCCTCAAACAGACTATCCTCTAATCTTGCAACCCATTCAGGAATACCTAATTCAATTTCATAACAGTTATGAGTATCAGAGTGAATAGTGCATCCTACAGCACAACCCTTACCATCCTCCCAATATTGTCCCTTAATGATTTCATCAAGTTTTGAATGTTCTTCAAGTCTTCGGATGAATTTTCTCTGTATTTTTTTGTCATTTAGAAACGCTTCCATTTACTTTTCCTCCATAAAGTTCCTAAACGGCCTTGTTGGAACGTTGTAAAAATATTCCTCGCATCTTACACAGTAATGATATCTTAACGCGTATTGGCATATTGGACATGGCGAGAATCTTATGATGTGGAGCATTCAGTTAGTACCTCCATTATTATCATGATGTTTCATGTGGGAGAACAAGTCCGACTCGTAAGAGAATGATTCATTGCATTTGGGACATTTGAAAGCCATGTCTACTTAGTACCCCCTAATTGGTTGTCAGTGTATGGATACATTTTCAAAATAACACATATTTTTTTGGATATCTTAAAGGCAATATTAAAAATAAAATAAATTACGAATATGAAAAGGAAGAATGGTGAAAATTGGTAGACTATTACATTGTATAATTTATTAGCCAATGACTCCTGCATATCATACAAATCATTATTTAGAATTGAAACTGATTCTGAAACCGTCATTGCATCATCGTTTGATAACTCTTCTAATTTTTCCAGAAAGTTAGATGATATTTCTTGTTGATCAAAACCAATGATATCAAGGTAGAAATTATCAGAAGTAGATTGTAAATAACCCATAGTCATGTTGAATCCATCTAATGCAGGAGAGATGTACCAATCAATAAAGAAAACCATACAAACAGAAATTATTGAAAATACAATCAAAAAATAAAACCCGATTTTAAAATATTGGTTATCTAGTATTTTCAAATAATTAGACATAACTAATTAGTCACCTCTAATTTGTGTAGTCGCTCGTTCATGTCTGCAATGAGTATGGCCATCTCGCGAACCACCACACCGATATGATCAACTGGTTCAGGCAAAGATTCTATGAATTCTTTTGTAAAGTATATGGGTTTCATGATCTAACCACACACCTCTAATTCTCTCTTGCCGACATATCCTGTGTTCCTCCATACCCAGACAAACAGCACGGTCAAAAACATTGGATACCCCATCACAAATGATATCATTAATAATGAAATGACATAGTCTAACAGGTTCATTTTACCCTCTTCCTGTTCCAGTATGGCGACATGCATCCAGGACACACCATAGGGACATGGTCCTTTCTTGGCTGCCACTGGTTTGAACACCTCTCGCAGACATAGACCTTTACCTGAATTTTCTTTTCTCCCACGATATACTATAGTAGTAGTATTATATAAATTGTACTAATATAGTACTAACCATACTTAATAACAACTGTGTGTTTTACTAATCATGGATTACTCTATCATTACGGACATACTAAATCATGATTGGTTCAAGGGGTTTCTTATCGTATCGATACTGTCGTATGGTTCCCTCAAACTGTACATTCAGATAAGAAAAAATATGATAAGAAAATCCAAAAAACAGGTTGGGAAAAATACGTGACTGGATCTATAATGTTATTCCGGTAAAGTATCATGTGTATGGGTACTATGGAATATTTTGCGCAGGAATTACAGGTGGAACTTATCTGTATGGTATCATCTGGTATTTACTACACTGAGGAACTTGTCGCATTCCAAAAAGAAACACGCATCACATATTGATTTTATGTCATGACAGTGGCACTGGCACATTAGAATATCTCCATATTTCTCTTTGCCTTTTTCTTTTTCTTCTTTTTGGACAAGGAGTTGATCACCTCTCCTGCAAAACCTATGGTTAGTGCAGTTCCGGCAAGACCAATTATTGCATCATTAGTGGAACTCATTTTGGCACGTTAAAAATCATGTCCATTCCCTGATCGGCCATATCCTCAAAGGTAGTAGGTAGCTTTTTCTTTTTCTTCTTGTTAAGTTTTCTTACTATGAATCCACCCATTAGAATATCTCTCCGTTGAATATTTTCTTCTTTGATTTCTTGGATATTGTTCCCTCAAAGAATTCACTTGGCGTCTTTGCAAAGGGCATTATTATTTCCCCCTCTTCTTTGAAGGCTTTGATCTTTTGTGAGACATTACATGAACTGTTTTTCTCATTAATTACTAACCTTATACTAAGTTATAAAAACATTTCAGGTAAATTTCGGTTCTGTAAACTCTTCGTCAGATAATTCACGTGTAAACTTTCGTCGGATGTGAGATTAGGCAGTACCGTATCACAAAATAGTTCTTTTAAGAGAGTTCTTATTTTAATTTATAATTGAAAAATAAAATCTTCAAAGCAAAATATGAGACATTTGAATTTTTAATGGCTGACTCTCTAATATTTGGAGATTGATGATAAGTTGGATGATGATTTTCGGAAAGCACTGGTTAAATCAAAAGGCTTCAGAAAAGGTGTTATCAAAGAGGCAATGGAAGAAGCTTTAAGAGAATGGATTAAACAAAATAAGTAACCATGTCTCAAAAAGCTGAAACTCTGTTGAAGTCTTGGAAAGGGGCACAAGCTATAGTGGAGTTACACCCAATTCCAAGATATGTTATTTTGACTTTAATGGGTGCGTTTGGAGTTTTCCTATCCACTGCTATTCTTTCTGGAAATATTATTCCAGTATTATTTGGCTTAGGTTTTGGAGGGTTTTTCCTTTACATCACTATCTTATGTTTCAATGTTGGTATTTCACGTGATCGTGAATTATCAAGACGTAAATCTGAGGAAGAAATGATTAAACTAATTCGCCATACTTTCAAAAAAGAAGGTAAAGATATTACAGAAAACTCCCTTCGTGAGTTTATTACATTATTTTCATCTTTCTTGGATACTCATTCAGATGAGTCTAAAAAAAGTGGTGATTCAAATGAAATACTTCAATTAAAAACCAATGTAAGAGAACAAGATGGTATAATAAAAGAAAAAACTGAATCCATTGAGAAATTAACTCTTAGAATCAATCAACTAGAAAATTCAATTTTACCTCATATTGCTAGACAGAACAGACATGACTTTGATTTTGATCATAGATTAAAGAAAATAGAACAAGAAAAGACTGAAAAACTCCAAACCATGAATGAGAAAGCACATTCTACAGATATTGCTGAAAATTCAGCGGTAGACAAAGATAAAAAATTTGAAGATGATCTTTAATGTACAAGAACATCTTTCGTTGTAAGGTCTGCGGTAGACGTGCTATTGCAGAAGAACTAAACCAACATGAATGCAGGGCACTCAAAGATTACAAGATAGTAGATAACACTTTACAGGTTTTTGATGGGTTTGTATGGTACCCATTGAAACTAGATCAAGCCTACCCGACGTTTTTTGACAAGGAGAATTTCCGACGGAGACTTGACAGAACCTAAATTTCTAGTATTCAAAACATTTCTCCCTGCATCTATCCTTTGACTCTGCAATCCATTTGTCAAGTTTGTACTTGTAGGATGTGATGATGTCCATATCCGTTTTATCGAGCACCTTTTGTTTTATGTGGTCAAAGTTGGAATGACTCATGTCACAGTCATGATTCAATAGGTTCATGGTGTCCCCTACCAGAAATAACCAGTTCTCAGAGGATATAATAATTTCAGAGCAGTTAGGGTTTACATATCTGTCGTGTCCGGTCTGGATGGTTCCATTAATTACATTATAGGATACGCCGGTTATCTTGTATTCGGGAAGGGACGGCTCTATTGTTATTAATTGTATCTTGCCTCGGATATCCCCTGGGGGATCTATCCATAGTGTGGTTCCCTCATGATACCTATAATATTCAAAGTGGTTGGTTTTGGCCATGCCTGACACCCTCTGGTATATTCCGTCTGAATACTCAAAACCCCCTGAGATTACTTTGTTTGTGCTGTCTGGGAATATGGCTCCCAATTCGTCATATGTGGGACATGTCGTGGTGTAATTGTTTGATATCATGGAGAGGCATGTCCTGCTTAGTGTAACTCCAATATGTGAATAGTGAGAGGCAAACGATTCCGAATACATTACTGGAATAATCGCCAACACCAGTAGTACAAGAATAATTCCCCTCACTGATTTAGTAAATGGTTAGTACGATTAAAAGATTTTCTATCTCCTTACTTTCTCATCAATTGCAGATACCGAAAACCCCTGACTCACCATTGATTCCCTTACCCTTAAGGCTATCTGGGAATTCCTAAAGCATCTTACGGTGCTTCGGCCGTCCTTTGTGGCCTGGAAACAATACTCCTTGTCATTTGCGGTACTGCCTGAATCATCAATGGTTACATCCTCTTTGGGAATGGTTGTAGTGCCTTCAACACCGGACCTGTCAATTTTGGGGGATCGTTTAAGTCTCTTGTGTATTGATGCGACATTCTTTTTTATGGCACTACTGGCCCTCCTTGCATCGTTACTAATAATGTCTATACTTTCCTGGGTTTCTCTCATCTGTTTTTTGTTGCCCAATATGGACACGTTCCCTTTCTGGTCTCCCACATCTCCTACGCCAAACATGTTACCACCCATCATACCCCCGAACATGTCCCCACCGAACCCGAATATGTCATCATCCTGGCTCCTTTTGGCGTTCTTCTTTGTGAGTCGTACGAGTCTTGAGGGGTTTCTGGGGTCCTGGATAAAATTTTTCCCCTTTACCTTGAATATTTTCTGTTTGGGGGTATCACCGAACAGGTCACCGCCCCCAAAACCTGAATCAAAACCAATGTCTCCTAATGAGAAGATGTCACTCTTTTTTGACTTGCTTGGCTTGCCAAACATGTCGCCAAAGAGATCATCCATTAGTTAATTATTAGTACCAACTGTAATAAAGTTTCAGAAAAAGAATCATTCCATTACACCATAATATGTTAAAATAACTTTGTTGTGGTGATTAAGGTAATGCCCGAACTGGATATGACCACTATAATGTCCGTGGTGTCAATATCCGTAGTAATGATTGTGGCCTTCTTTGTGATTGACGGCATAGAGTCACAGGCTACCATTGTAACCCCTGCCACATTCCAAAACATGACATGTTCATGGAACAATGAGATGGCAATAGGGCTGGCCTCACTAAACACGACATCGCGTGGCATTCTTTCTCCGGCAAGTGCTGACTTTAGTTTTTCAGGAAGTGCCGGCATTGGACTGACAGGATCAAACGAGATGCATTATTTGTCAGTGGATCACAATTCATTAATCAGGCAAGAGGGAACAATCAAGGGAATCATGATAGAGACTGATTCGGATTTTAATTCCGCATCACTTACGGGATTTTACATTTCTGCATGGAGGCTGGATGGTTCAACATATGACGAATTGGGAATAACATCCAATATCATAACTGACTTGAAAGCTGCAAGTGGATCAGGAGTGGAGCACTTGATTAACTTTGATCCTGGGGATTACATCACAGTGGAGGAAGGCGACTATGTCGGGTATAGCTTTATCGGTTCTGGAACCCCTACACTTGAGGCAATAAACGCCGAAGGCGAAGCCTCAGGGGTGTCAACCAGATTCTTTAATGGTACTGATCCAGGTACAACAAACATTGATTGGAACTCCCAAAGTTCCTTAAATGATTGGGCAAACATTCGGGTAATGATGGACTCGCCATCCATTGTATTCTTGGGTCAGTCAATCACATCGGGAAACCTTGCACACAATTCCTACATCAATGATGCAGGGCCTAATGACCCCACCACATCAATTTCCTACAAGGTGGGAGATACATTGGGAGTGTCCACCCAGAACTTTGGCAATGCAATTAATTGCAGTCCATGTAGAGTGATAGACGGAGTAAACGCAATGCCCGAAGTAATATCAGTGAATCCCAAGGTGTTGGTGGTATCATACGGGAACAATGATGTCTTTGTTACAGATGCGACAACATTCAAGTCAAGATTACAGACTATAGTGGATGATGCACAGTCCAACGGAATTACACCGGTGCTCTCAAAAATAATAAAGAATGATCAGAATGGGGCATGGAACGGGGCAATAGAGGATATTGCAGAGACAGAAGGAATTTCAATAATAGATCCAACACCTCCAATAGTTGACACCCACCCCACCAGTTGCAGTTATACGGATTACAAATCAGGGTATACGTCTGATGGGGCACACCTTACAGAAATAGCACATGCAGAAGTTGCAGACATGTTTGTAAACGCAGTAGATCCTGTTGTAGTAAAGACAATAGAACTTACCCCTGCAAGTACCACGGGTCAGACTCCGCTTAATACAAGCGTACTGGTTTTAGTCCCTATAGCATTGCTTGGGGTTATCCTGATGAGGGTATTCAAGGAATGATATACCGTATATCATTCCATTAGACTTTCTCTTCTGCAATGTTTTTCATTGTTTTCCACTGTGCCATGAATTCAGGAGTGATTGGAATGTTTAGTTTCTCCAGCATCATTCTCTGGGATTCCATTATCTCAAAGAACGTCCTTCCCTGCTTGCTTGCGCGCTCAAAACCCATGTTGAGATCCGTAGAAAACTGTATTTTTCTAAACGTCCTGCCAATGATTGTAAACGATACCAGTACCAGTACTGCAAATGCCGGTACAAATATGTAAAGTGGTACGGACTCGTTAATGGTCATATATACCAGCATCATGAAATTTGATATGCCCAATACTGGCGCTAGTGTGATTCCACCACTTCTGAAATCATAGTACCTTCTCTTTACTGATATGAGACTCATCTTACCACCTGTATCATTATTATTATTCTCCAGAACTTTTTTAGGATGATTATGTTTTTCAATTAAAAAAAACCTCCAGTGGTTCAAGTTGCAGTTTTTCATCATTACCCCATACGTCCCAACCGTGAACCTTGGTTCTTGCGAACAGTTCTATTCTTGGTATATCTCCCATAAGCCTAACTATTTGTTGTCTTACTTTGTCTGGTTTTTTTGAATGACCGTTTACAGGAGACACTACTAATTGTGATATTTTACATGACATTCTTTTCGGCTTTCCTTTTTTACCAAGCAAAACAAATTCAGTGTTTGATCTAGTCCACCTACCCATTCCTCTATGATATCTACCATTGAAAGTTTTTACCCATACGAAAGCTATTGACTTATATTCAAACCCCCAAGACTCCATCACTTTCATAACATTGGGTAATTGAGGCCATGTACCCCATAGAAACAACATGCAATCATTTTCGGCAATATCGTTTACAGGTAATTTGCATATGTCCTCAACTGACATTGTGTCATAATGGTTAGTTACATTCCCCCAAACCTTTTTCGATTTTAATGGATCATCATATTCCCAAGGAGGATCAGCATAGATGATCTTGTATTTCTTGTTAGGGAGTGGAATGCTCATAATGATGTCTGCCCCTCTTCCTTTGGTGGCTGTCCCAACCCTATCCAGTATGGCGACTCGTTTCTTCCGCCATATGCAAATCCCAACGATGTCAGGAACCTTGAGAATATCAGAGTGTTGACCGGCCTGAACTTGTGCTTGGAGCAGTACTGACAGTATAACGTGTACAGAGAAGTTTTCTGTATGGTGTATTCCTCGCGCTTTTGAATGATTCCGGCACTTAGGAATTCGTTGATGGGGTTGGTCTTGTTGAGTAGGATGTTTTCCTTTTCCTTACTGGTCTTTTCATACAGGAACCCGTGCTTCTTTGTGACCTTTGCCATCTTGATTAGTAGTGCAAGTATTCTCTTTCTTTCCTCGTCAGTGTTTAGCTTGTCATCAATGTATGGATCCTTTACTAGTATTCTGTGGTTGAACTCTATTGGGTGCGCGCGTCTTATGAATCCCTCATTGACGTTCTCGATTTCAGGCATCTGGTTTGAGCTGTAGAATTGTACCACCTTGATTACGCTGTCAAATCTTTCCTTGAATTTCTGGTTGACGCTCTGGGTGTCCCCTGATGCTATGGCCTTGAATACCGAGATGTCCTTTTGCTTCATCTTTGATATCTCAGAGAAAGAGTTTGCCAGTTTGTCAACGAGTGCAGTCTTTGAGAACCCGTCCTTTTGCAAGTCCAGCATGTCGACATGGGATATGTATGTGCCAAAGATGTTGTCCAACACCTTCATTATCGTGCTCTTTCCGTTTCCTCCGCTTCCCAAAAAGAAGAACGCCTTCTCCAGCCTTTGTGACCTGATTAGCAGTATGGATGACAATGCCTGCAGGCAGTCAAACCATTCCAACGGATCAGGAAGTGCCAGCTTTAATGCCTTTAGGAATTCGTGTGGCGGCTTGGCTTTTAGTTCCAGTTCGGTATCAAGGCATATCTGGATATAGTGCTCCTTGTCCTTGCCCCAATCCTCAAGGGTGTCAAGCTTTAGTGCCGAATTCTTAAAGTAAAGATAGTTTGGGTCCGGTCTGAAATTCCTAGGCGATATTATTACATCACACTGTAACTGAAACACCACATCGAGGAACAGTTTCTTTTTGTTTGGGATTACCCTTGGGGCAATCTCGTTGAAGAGTTTCATTAGAAAAGAGTTTCCCTGTGGCTCCCAGACGTTTCTTCTCCAGTTCCAATAGTAAAAGACTCGCTCAGGCTCCAGGTATACCAGATGGGTCTTTTGAAACATCATCTGTGCGATATGCTCTACCAGTTCGGCATGTATCTCTGACGCTGACTTGCCTTCTGCCTTTTGCGGCTTTCTTACCCTGCTTGGTGGAGTATACATATCCTCATAGTCTACATCATGACCCTTTGGCTTGCATGTCCTTTCCAATACTTCCCTGTCGACCATTCGGTCATGATTAAAGCACCAATGCCTTCTTTCCACCACACTTTCTGATATAATCAATAAAATGACCTCCTAAAATGGGA
>Ga0209954_1000031_pt1 | contig 21764 bp, 16 predicted proteins | sample SalPon2A_A_D2_MG_FD_185715 | JGI IMG/M metagenome (GOLD analysis project Ga0209954, IMG submission 185715) | Soil microbial communities from South San Francisco under conditions of wetland restoration - Salt Pond MetaG R2A_A_D2_MG (SPAdes)... | ecosystem: Environmental > Terrestrial > Soil >...
GGCGGGGCGTTCGGAGCCGGCCGGTGCCAGCACCGCCACGGCCCCCGCCTCCACGGCCTGGGATGCGAACTCGGTGCCGTCGAAGCGCTCACCCTTCCAGGCGACGAAGAGATCCCCCGGGGCGACGCGGCGGGAATCGTGGGCGACCCCCCCGACCCGCAGCTCGGCCACGGCGGCGGAGCCCGCCTCCCCCGCTTCAACGGGCAACTCCCGGAGGAGCTCCGGGAGCTTCATGCCATCGCTGTCGGTCCGCGTCATCCCCGGGGCCCTCCCAGGTCGGCGCTCAGGTACTCGCCGCCGCCGCCGCCGTAGTCGCCGCCGCTGACGCTGTCGCTGATGCTGACGCTACGATCGACGGCCCGGGTGGAGGGCAAGGGCCGGGGCGGCAGGCTGGGCTCCGCCTCGGCGGTCTGGAGATCCCCCGGCGGCGCGCCCAGGACGTCGTCCGGAGCCACCCCCAGGTAGAGCAGCGCCTGCTCGGCGATGGCGGAGAACACCGGCGCCGCCACCGAGCCGCCGTGGTAATCGGGCCACGGCTCGTCCACCGCCACGGCGATGACCAGGCGGGGACGGCGGGCGGGGACGAAGCCGGCGAAGCTGGCGACGAAGCGGGTGGCGGAGTAGCCTCCCTCCCCGGCCTTCTGGGCGGTGCCGGTCTTGCCCGCCACGGCGTAGCCGGGGACCGCGGCGCGGCGGCCGGTGCCGGCCTCGACCACCCCTTCCAGCATGCGCTCCAGCTCCCGGGCGGTGGCCGGCGTGATCGGCCGGGCGACCACCTCCCGGCCGCGGGGCTGGAGGAGGGTGGCGGCAGCGAAGTCGGCGTCGGGCTCGGCGGCGTCGAGGCGTGCCAGGCGCACGTCGTCGTCGCCGCGGCCCGGGGCGGGGTCGCCGACGGAGGCCACGACGTGGGGGCGCAGCAGCTCACCGCCATTGGCGACGGCGGCGAAGGCGCTGGCGAGCTGCAACGGGGTCACCGCCACGCCCTGGCCGAAGGAGACGTACGCCTTGGTCAGCGGCCAGCGCTCCCAGGCCGGGAAGCCGGACAGCCCGCCGGCGCTCTCCGCCGGCAGATCGACGCCGGTGGGGCGCCCGAAGCCGAAGCCGCGGATGGTGTCGTAGAGGAGCCGGTCGCCCACCGCCAGGCCGGTCTTGATGGTCCCGACGTTGGAGGACTTGGCGATGACCTCGCGGAAGGTCAGCCGGCCGAAGCGCTTGTGGTCGTTGATGCGCACGCCGTGCAGCGTGATCGACCCCATGCCGCAGTCCAGCTCGTCGCTGGGATCGACGACGTTGGCCGACAGCGCCGCCGCGGCGGTGACCATCTTGAAGGTCGATCCCGGCTCGTAGGCGTCCATCACCGGCCGGTTGCGGCGCTCGGCCAGCGGGTACTCGGGGAAGCGGTTGGCGTCGATCAGGGGCGCCGAGGCGAGGGCCAGGATGGCGCCGGTGGCCGGGTCGAGGATGACGACGCTGCCCCCCACCGCGCCCTTCGCCTCCACCGCCGCCGCCAGCTCGCGCTCGGCGATGTGCTGGATGGCGGCGTCCAGGGTGAGGTGGAGGCTGGCACCGGGGCGGGCGGCGTTGCCCGCCAGCAGCGGCGAGGCGGCGGTGCGGCGGTGGGCGTCCCGGAGCAGCGTCTTCGACCCCTCCCGCCCCGCCACCACGTCGTCGTAGAGGTGCTCCAGCCCCTCCAGGCCACGCTGGTCGAGACCGGCGAAGCCGAGGACCTGGGCCGCCACCTGGTTCATCGGGTAGAAGCGCTCGTACTCCTTGACGAAGCCGATGCCGGGCAGGCCCAGCTCGGCGACGGCGGCGGCCCGCTCCGGGTCGAGCTGGCGCTCGATCCAGACGAAGCCGGTGTCCTTGGAGAGGTCGGCGTGAAGCTCGTCGGCGTCGGCGCCGAGGACCGCGGCCAGCGCCTCGGCGGCGGCCCGGGGGTCGCCGTCCCGGGACAGGGTGCGGGGGTCGGCGAACACCGAGTCCACCTCCACCGACACCGCCATCTCGCGGCCCCGGGCGTCGTAGATGGTGCCCCGGGGCGGCTCCAGGTGGACCTGCTGGTGGTGCTGGTCCCGGGCCCGCTGGCTGTACTTCTCGTGCCCCTCCACCTGCAACGCCGCCAGGCGCCAGGTGATGCCGCCGGCCCACGCCACCGCCAACACCAGCAGCAGGATGACGCGGCGCTTGGTGACGCCGTTCACCGGCGGGCCTCGGAGGCGAAGGAGGGGGTTCCAGAGGGGGTGCCGGCAACGTCCGCCGCCGGCAGCGGCTCCGGGAGCACCGGCGGGGCGCCCTCGAGGATCGCCTCAGGCTCGGCCGGGGCGGGCCGGGAGAGGGGTGCCGACGGCGGCGCCGAGGTCAGCTCGGGCCAGAAGATCGTGGCGTCGGCCCGGGGGGAGGTCATGCCCAGCTCGGCCCGGGCCCGGGACTCCACCAGCGGCAGGCCGGTGCGCCGGGCGACTTCCAGGGAGAGGCGGTCGTGCTGGCGGCCGGCGGCGGTCAGCTCCTGCTCCAGGCGGCCGATCTCGTAGGCCGAGTCGAGGACCCGCACCTGTAGCCAGATGTAGCCCAGCACCGCCGCCGCCATGGGCAGCACCCAGAGGACGACGCGCAGCAGGTCGCGCCGGCGCTGGCGGTCCCGGTCGCGCACCAGGTAGGTGTTGTCCACCTCGCGGTGATAGGCGTAACTGCTGGGCATGGTGTGGGTGCCGGCGTGTCCGTGAGTCCTCCGCCGCGTGGCTCCTCTTGGTGAAACGGTTTAGATCCGCTGCGCGGCGCGCAGGCGCGCCGAGCGGGACCGGGGGTTGACCGAGACTTCCTCCTCGCCGGGGCGCACCGGCTTCTTGGTGAGCACGTCGATGAGACGGCTCTCGGCCAGGGTGCGGCCGGTGACCGGGTCCTTCTTCCCCCGGGCCATGCCGCGCAGGCCGTGCTTGACGATGCGGTCCTCGCCGGAGTGGTAGGAGATCACCACCAGGCGCCCCTCGGCGTCGAGCATGCGCACCGCCTGGTCGAGGAAGCGGTTCAAGCCGGAAAGCTCCTCGTTGACCTCGATGCGCAGCGCCTGGAAGACGCGGGTCGAGGGGTCGATGCGGCTGCCCCGGCCGTAGGGCTTGGGCGGGCCCTTGGCCGCCTCCACCACCGCCTTGAGCTGGCCGGTGGTGGTGATGGGGGCCTGGCTCCGCGACTCCACCACCTGGCGGGCCACCTTCCGGGCCTGCCGCTCATCACCGTACTCTCTGAAGATGTTCTCCAATTCGGCCTCCGAATAGGTATTTACGATCTCTTCCGCGCTCGGCCCGCCACGGCCCATGCGCATGTCCAAAGGTCCGTCGAAGCGGAAGCTGAAGCCCCGCTCCGGCGTGTCGAGTTGCATCGAGGAGACGCCGAGGTCGGCGAGGACCCCCGCCAGCGGCGGCACGGGCTCGCCCAGCGCCTTCGCCAGCACGTCTTCCAAGTTGTGAAAATTGCCTTCCGTGAGGACCGCCCGGTCGCCGAAGGGCGCCAGGCGCTCGGCGGCCAGGGCGAGGGCTGCGGGGTCGCGGTCGATGCCGACGAGGCGCGGTGGCTCGGCCCCCGGCTCGGGCGTCGCGGCGAGCAGCGCCTCGGCGTGGCCGCCGGCCCCCAGGGTGCAATCGACGAAGACACCTCCCCGCTCCGGTGCGAGCCACCGGAGGCTCTCTGCCAACAGGACGGGGACGTGTCGTTCTTCATCGTTCACCGGGCCCTCGTGACGCCTCTCTTCCGACGTTTGCCCTGACCGTGCGGCTGACCGGCCGACGTGCGGCGGTCAAATACCGTGCTCGCTCAGGACACTGAAGTCCTCCTCCGTGAACGGCTCGTCATCGAGCCGCTCCTCGAACCGCTCGCGGTTCCACACGACCAGGTGGTCGATGCGGCCGCTGACCACGACCTCCCCTTCCATGTCGGCGCTGGCGCGCAGGATGGGGGGGAGGACGAGGCGGCCCTGGGAGTCCAGACTGCCTCCCTGGCCGTAGTAGCTGACCCGTTCGAGGTAGCGGCGCCGGACGCTGTTGCTGGAGGGCATCGCCATCAGGCGCTGTTCCAGCTCTTCCCACACCGGCATGGGGTAGAGAAACGCGGAATCGCCCTGCACCGAGGTGACGAACAAGTCTTCCCCCCATCGCTCTTCGAGCTGACGGCGGAACTCGGTCGGGATTTTTAGCCGACCCTTGTCGTCGATCTTGGCTGGTGCGCTACCGCGAAACATGGCTTCTCCGCCACCTTGAATAGGTGATTGACAGCCACGGTAGCACGCGACTCCACTTTTGTCCACATAGTTCCACTCTGGACCACCAGGGGGGATAGGGCGCGGCCAAGGCGGGGGGCCGCGGGGGGTCCGGAGATGGGGAAATCGCCTGCGGGAGGCGGTCTGGCGGGGTTTTCGGGAGTGCCGTGGAGGAGTGGTGGAGCGGAGTGGAGTGGGAGTGGGATCGGGGGTGGTGTGCCCGGGGTTCGCACGGCGAACGGGCGCAGGATGAGGCAGGGGCGCAGAGACGGGGAGAGGCGGGAGCCCCGGTGCGGGGTCGCCTCGCTTTCGGTGGTCAAGGGGAGGGAGGCTCGGCTGCGTCGTCCAGGGCTGCGGACCGACCTCGGACTAAGACACGACATCGCACGTCGCCCTTCCCGAGCCCCCCGCACCGGGGCTCCCGCCTCTCCCCTCACCGAAGGCTCCACCGAAACAACCCCCGCTCTCGACGACCAGTGCAGGTCGGGGCCGAAGGCATGACCAATCCATGACGGGGGTAGAGGGGAAAAACCACGTGGAGGGAGGAGAAGCGAGGAAGCCAGCACACTCGCCTGCTCTGAAGAATGGGAGAAACCCACATGAGGGAGACGGTGGGCCAGTACATCCCCTCCTTGAGGAAGCGTGAAGGGAGAGAAGCCTCGTTGGAGAGGAGGTCGCCAAACCCCTTTTTGCTGATCGGGCGGGAGGGGGGAAGATACCCGGGGCGACCGGTGGTGAGGAGGATGGGATCACCGGCCGCCGCATGGGGGCTCAGCGGTTGTCGTCGTCGGGAGCGTTGTCGCGGTCGGGTGGGGGCTGGTCGGCGGGGCTGGGGTCCTGGCCGGTGAGGGGGCCGGGGGCCAGGTCGTCGGGATCGGCGGCGGCCTCATCGTCAGGCAGAGGCTGGGCGCCTTCCTCCTCCAGGGGGCTCAGCGCCTCCGGTTCCATGCCGTCTGCGGAGACCTCGTCCTCGACCTGGTTCTCGGTGGCCGCGGCCGCCGCGGCCCGGGGCGCCATCGCCGGGGGCACGGGCATCGCCTCGGTGCCGAGGCGGCGGAAGCCCTCCGCCGCCGCCGGCGGCTCCAAGACGACGTAGGACTCGCGCTCCAGATCTTCGACGTAGGTCTCCATGGCGTCCTGGAAGGCGATGGCGCCGGCCCGGTTCTCGGCGTCGTCGGCCACGTCGTTGAACGGGCGCAGGCCCTCCTCCTGGCGCTCCACCACCTCCAGGACGTGGAGGCCGCCGCGGCCCTCCACCGGCTGCGAGACCTCGCCGGGCTGGAGATCCCAGACCACCGCCTCCAACTCGTCGGCCAGCTCCCGGGCGTTGACCCAGCCGAGGTCGATGACGCCGCTGGTCACCCCGTCCTCGACCAGATCGTCCAGTTCCTCACCGGCCAGGCGGCGCTGGCGGATCTCTTCAGCGCGCTGACGGCGCGCCTCGGCGTCGAGGCCGCTGTCTTCCAGCACCACGACGTCGCGCAGGTTGAGGCGCTGCGGGGTGATGAACTCCTCCGGGTTGTCGCGGTAGTACTCCCGGGCCAGGTCCTCCCCCACGTCAAGCTCGCCCCGGACCTCGCGCCGCAGAAGCTCCTGGATGCGCATGCCGCTCTCCATCTGCTCGCGGAAGCTGCGCTCGTCGAGGCCCTGGATCTCCAGCGCCTGGCGGAACTCGTCCTCGCTGTTGATGCCGTAGCTCTCCCGCAGCCGGGCGGTCTGCTCGTCCAGCTCGGCCTCGGTGAAGACGATGCCCGCCTGGTCGGCCCGGGAGAGGAGGAGAAGCTCCTGGAATAGCTCCTGGAAGACCTGCTCCGGCACCTGGGCGATGCGCTGCCGGCGCTCGCTCAGGGGCAGTTCGGAGTTGGAGATCTGGCTGGTCAGGTCCGCCACCCGCTGTTCGTAGTCGTGGAGGGTGGAGATGCGGTCGTTGACCCGGATGACCACCCGGTTCAACACCTCCTCCGCGCCGCTCGGCAGGGCCGGCAGGCAGGTGAGGGCGAGGAGGGCGGCGGTCAGCAGGGGGACGGCCCGGAAGGCACTACCCCGGCCCCGGTCCCCGCCCCTGCGAAAATTCATCCTGTCAAACGGCTTCAGCACGGTAGATACCCCGGTAATTGAACGGCAGGTTACGCTCCCAAACCGACACATCATACCGCCGGCGGGCCTCCTCGGCCAGTTCGGAGAGCAGGCGGTCGGCGCGGCGTTGCAGCAGCTCGCGCTCGATCTCGTCCCGGGCCATGGCCAGCGGCACGGTCTCCGCCGGCAGCTTCTCGGTGACCTGGAAGAGGTGGAAGCCGTACTCCGCCTCGACGACGCCGCTGACGTCCCCGGGCTCGAGCTCGAGGATGACGTCGGCGAAGGCCGGGGGCAGGTCCTCCCGGGACAGCTCGCCCAGCGAGCCGCCGACGAAGCCGGCGCCGGAGCCCCCGTCCTCACCGCCGGTGCCCCCCTCCTCGTCGGACAGGCGCCGGGCCACCACCGCGAAGTCGGCGCCGGCACGGATGTCGGCCAGGGCCGCCTCCGCCGTCTCCCGGTCCTCGGTGAGGATCTGGCGCAGCCGCACCCGGGGCGGGCGCTCGAAGCGCTCCGGGTGGGCGGCGTACCAATCCTCCACCTCGCCGGCGGCCACCTCCCCCTCCGCCAGCTCGGCCTCCGCCAACAGGGCGTCGACGGCGAGGCGGCGCAGGTTGCGGTTGTCACCGGCGTCCTCCGGCAGCAGGCCCCGGTCCACCGCCAGCAGGGCCAGCAGCCGCTCCTCCAGGAACTGGTCGAAGAGCTGGGAGAGGACGTCGCTGCCCAGGCTGTCGCCGGCGCCCCCCAGGGCGCTCTCGACGTACACCTCGAACTCCCGGTAGGGCACCTCCTGGCCCTCGATCTCCGCCACCACCTCCGGCGATGGCGGCGGCGGGCGGCGGTCGCAGGCGGCCAGGCTCAGGAGCCCGGCCAAGCCCAGCGCACCGGCCAGGGTGGCCGCCACCGGGGCTCGCGCGGTGCTCGGCGCCCGCCTCACGCCGCCAGCTCCCGGAGGGTGCGCTCGGCGGTCTCCAGCAACCCCGTCTCGGAGCGCACGGTGAGCACCCCGGTGGGGCTGAAGGCGATCCCGGGGTCCTGGTTCATCATCTCCACCAGGCGGTCGACGTCGACCCGGGCGTCCTGGCGCAGGCGGATGACCAGGGCCCCCTTCTGGGCGCCGATGGACTGCACCCGCAGCGCCTCCGCCATGCGCTTGACCCGGGCGACGTCGAGGAGGGTGCGGACCTCGTCCGGCGGCGGGCCGAAGCGGTCCTCCAGCTCGGCCAGGATGTCCTCGTCGCCGCGCTCGCCGGAGACGATGTTGCGGTAGGTCTCCATGCGCAGGTTGGCGTCGGCCACGTAGTCGTCGGGGATCGACATGGGCACCGGCAGGTCGATGGCGGTGGACGGCGCCTCGGGCACCGCCTCGCCGCGCAGCTCGGCCACCGTCTCCTCGAGCATCTTGAGATAGGTCTCGATGCCGACGGCGGCGATGTGGCCGCTCTGCTCCGCCCCCAGCAGGTTGCCGGCGCCGCGGATCTCCAGGTCCCGGGCGGCGATGCGGAAGCCGGCCCCCAGGTCGGTGAACTCGCGCAGCGCCGAGAGGCGCTGGCGGGCGTCGGAGGAGAGCACCCGGTCGCCGGGGATGGTGAGGTAGCAGTACGCGAGCTGGTCGCTCCTGCCCACCCGGCCCCGGAGCTGGTAGAGCTGGGACAGGCCGAAGCGGTCCGCCCGGTGGATGATCATGGTGTTGACGTTGGGGATGTCGATGCCGTTCTCGATGATGGTGGTGGCCAGCAGCAGGTCGTAGTCGCCGGCGGTGAAGGCGTGCATGCGCTTCGACAGCTCCCCCTCGCCGAGCTGGCCGTGGCCCACCGTCACCCGCACGTCGGGCACCACCTCGCGCAGGAACGCCTGCATCTTGTCGATGGTCTCCACCCGGTTGTAGACGTAATACACCTGGCCGCCCCGCTCCAGCTCGTACTCGATGGCCTCGCGCACCAGTTGGCCGTCGAAGGGGACGATGGCGGTCTCCACCGCCATCCGGTCCTTGGGCGGCGTCTCGATGACCGACAGGTCGCGCACGCCGGCCAGCGACAGTTGCAGGGTGCGGGGCACCGGGGTGGCGGACATGGCGAGGACGTGGACGTTTTTCTTGAGCTTCTTCAGGCGCTCCTTCTGGGCCACCCCGAAGCGCTGCTCCTCGTCCACCACCACCAGCCCCAGGCGGGGGAAATCGACGTCTTTGGACAGCAGTCGGTGGGTGCCCACCAGGACGTCCACCTCGCCGGCGGCGACCCGGGCCACGGTCTCCTTGATCTCGGCGTTGGTGCGGAAGCGGGAGACCATCTCCACCTTCACCGGGAAGCCGGCGAAGCGCTTCTGGAAGGTCTCCAGGTGCTGGTCGGCGAGGATCGTGGTGGGCGCCAGCACCGCCACCTGGTAGCCGCTGTCCACCGCCTTGTAGGCGGCGCGCATGGCGACCTCGGTCTTGCCGTAGCCGACGTCGCCGCAGAGCAGCCGGTCCATCGGCTGGGTCGCCTCCAGGTTCTCCTTGATGGCGGCGATGGCCTCCAACTGGTCCGGCGTCTCCTCGTAGACGAAGGCGGCCTCGAACTGGTGCATGCGGTCGCTGTCCGGGTCCATGGCCGGCGCCTCCGAGACCTCGCGCTCGGCGTAGAGCTTCAACAGCTCGCCGGCCATGTCCCGCAGGCTCTTCTTGACCCGCGACTTGGCCTTGTTCCAGGAGGTGCCGCCCAGGGAGTCGAGGCGCGGCGACACCCCCTCGATGCCGCTGAACTTCTGCACCAGGTCGAGGCGGGACAGCGGCAGCAGCAGGCTCTTGCCGCCGGCGTAGGCGATCTCCATGACCTCGGTCTCCACCGCGTCGCCGTCCTTCATGCCGGCCAGCACCGGCGGCAGGTCGCCGCCGGCGGCGTCCCCGCCGAGGCGGCGCAGCGCCACGTACTGGCCGATGCCGTGGTCGCTGTGGACGATGTAGTCGCCTACCTTGAGATCCCGCAGGCTGGAGACGAAGGGCCCGTAGCGCGGCCCCTTGCGCTTCTTCGCCGCCCGCGCCTGGGGCTTGGCCCGGGGCAGGAGCTGTTGCTCGCCGTAGAGGGAGAGGCCGGCGGCGGGCAGGCGGAAGCCGCGGGCCAGCTCCCCCTCGGCGATCTCCACCCCGTCGCTCCCCACCGGGATCTGGCGCGCCTCCAGCAGGTCCTCGATGCGCCGCCGGTGGCCCGGGGCGACGGCGACGACGCAGCGCTCCCCCCGGTCGCGGCAGGTCGCCACCTCCTGGGGGAAGCGGGGGAGCTGGCCCTGGAAGAGGTCGGTGGTGGTGGCCGCGAAGTCCGCCGCCGGCAGGCCGCCGCCAGCGGTTGGGCCGGCGGAGCCCACCACCAGCCCCCCGAGGCGGATGCGGGCCGAGCCCAGCACCGCCTCCACCACCTCCAGCGGCTCCTCCAGGGCGTCCGGGGGCGCCGCCAGCTTGTGGTGGTTGCGCCGCGCCGCGTAGTCCGCCTCCAGGGTGTCGGCGTGCTGCTCCGCCTCGGCGGCCAGGGCGGCGGGATCGACGGCGACGACCATCGGGTAGCTGTCGCCGCCGGAGCCGTTGCCGGACGCCGCGGTGGCGGCCAGCTCGCCGAGGGAGGCGGTCTCCCGGGCGAGCAGCGGCAGGTAGTGGGTCCAGCCCGGGAACTCGCCCCGCTCCCGCAGGTCGGTGAGGTGGCCGGCGGCCTCCTGGGTCAGCTTGTCGCCGGCGACGTCGGCCAGCACGTCGGCCAGGCGCTCGGCCTGGCGGGGGCCGGAGGTGAAGAGTGTCAGCGGCAGCAGGCGCACCCGGTCCAGCCGCTCCTCGGAGCGCTGGGAGCGGACCTCGAAGCGGCGCAGGGTGTCCACCGTGTCGCCGAAGTACTCCAGGCGCACCGGGTCGTCGGCGCCGGCCGGGAAGAGGTCCAGGATGCCGCCGCGCACCGCCACCTCACCGACCTCGGTGACCAGGTCGGTGCGCCGGTAGCCGTGCTCGAACAGGTGGTCCAGCAGCTCCTCCATGGGCGCCTCCTCCCCGACCTCCAGCTCGACGGTGGCGGCGCGGAACTCGGCGGCGGTGGGCAGGCGGCGGAACAGCGCCCGGGGGGTGGTGACCAGCACCGGGCGCTCGTCGTGGAGCAGGCGGTCCAGCGCCACCGTCTCCTGGGCGCGGACGAGGAGGGAGGGGTCGGTCTCCTGGTAGGGGGTCAGGGGCGGGCCGGGGAAGTACACCGGCTCGGCGGCGGCGGACGGCCCGCCCTCGCCGCCGACGAAGAGCTGCGCCGCCTCGATCCACGCCTGGGCGTCGGACTCGTGGGGCACCACGATGAGCTGGGCCCGGCGCTCCCCGGCCTCGGCCAGGTCGTCGGCCAGCAGCGACATCACCCACGCCGCCGCCGGCACCGGCAGGCGCACCACCTCCGTCGCCCCTTCCAAAAGGGACCGATAGGGCGCACTGCTACGCAGCTTCCGGGAGGCCTCCCCCCACAAGCTCGGGATCGTGGTGCTCACGGGTGGAGTGTACGCAAGTGGCGTGCCCCGGGATAGGCCCGGGCGTCTCTCCGGCCTCGGGCACCCCTATCGACCGGCACCACTGGACCGGGTGGGGGCTAATCTCAGGACTGGTCCGGGCGGACGAAGGCGACTCCTTCGACCTCGGCGAAGTGGAGGTCGAAGCTGAGAAGGTTGGCGCCCGACTCGAGGGCGTGCGCCGCGATCCAGATGTCGTTGGTGGGAATCGGGCGCCCCTTCTTGCGAAGCTCGGCGAAGACGCGGCCGAACCGGTCCGCGGTGGTGTAGGTGACGGGGAGAAACTCGACCTCCGGGAGATCGAGGAATCCTCTGAGCAGCCGGTGATTCCCCTCGAAGCGGGCACCGTGGCGGAAGCCGTACAGCAATTCCCCCACCACCACCGCCGAGAGCACCAGACTCTCCGCCCCGCGAACGTGCTCGACCACAGCCTCGTCCCCCTCCCGCAGGGCCGAGTAGGCGTTCGTATCCAGAAGCAGCTTCACGATCTACCGTACCGTCACTTCCATACGGTCACTTCCATACGGTCACTTCCACATCTCTTCGTCGATCTGCTCCAGCGGCCTCTGACTGCGCCGGAACGCCTCGGCCTCTTCTTTAGACCAGTCACCGATGAACTCGTCCAAAGCGTGGCCGATGACTTTGGGCTCCGGCATCGGCTCCAGGCCGGCGCCGCGTTTCAGCAGCCGCAGCACCGCCTTGTTGAGGGAAATCTGCTCCTGGTCGGCCAGACGACGGATTCGCTTTGCCAGTTCCTCGTCAAAGCCACGCACTGTCATCTGGTTCATCATCCACCTCGCCGAGTCATGAGACGATTCACTTGTCGCCTCATCGTACCTCAGCCGGGCTTGATCGTGGGTTATCGCGGCTGGCGGGGGTGCGTGGAGAACGGGGTCCGGCGGGGAGCCAGGCCCCTCAACGGGTTACAGCGCTGATGGCAGAGACAAAGCTAGCAAATTGTACCTGGCATTGTACAATTGTGATTCAAGGAGGTAAGTGGATGAACCGCTCTACAGACATCACCAGCTTCAGCTCTCACCGCCAACACCTTCGGGAGCATCTGGACCGAGTCCGTTCCACCGGCCGGCCTCTGTTCATCACAACCCACGGTGAAACGGATGCAGTTCTCCTCAGTCCCAAGGCATTCGACGAGTTGGTCGAAAAGGCGGAGTTCGCCCAGAGCTTGGAGCTCATCGACCGGAGCATGGAGCAAGTGGAAACGGGTGAAGGGCGCAGCCTCAAGGAAGCCATCGCCGAAATTGCCGCGAACCTCGACCAGCGGTGAGATATCGGGTCATCGTCACCGACCCGGTTTTCGAGGTCCTTCAGGAGCGCGCCCGGTATCTCGCAAAGGAAAGCGGCTCCCAGGAGGTCGCACACCGCTGGCTCAGACGGGTGTTCGCCACCGGCGAAACCCTGGCTGAGAACCCCCGTCGTTGTGCATTGGCAGCGGAGAATCGCCACCGGTCCTTCGAGATCCGATGGATCGGTATCGGCGAGTTTTTGCTCCTGTTCACAATTCGTGATCAAACCGTCTGGATTATCGGCGCACGCCACGGGCGTCAAAGACCCCGACCTTCAGATCTGGCAGAACCGGAATGATGGTCCAGGCTGCCCTACTCCACCCGCCACACGCGGACCGGCTGCTCTCTCACAGGCTGAACCGGCTCAAGCCAGGGAGCCGGAGGTGCCTCTTCGAGGAGTGACCGCGGGCGGTCCCGCAGATCCACCGGATCGACGACGAGGTAGGCGGCGTCCTCTTCTACCAATAACCTCCGCAGACGGACGAGGTACAGGTCGGGTTCATCGACCTCTTCTCCGAAGGCATCGGGGACGTAGACGTAGGGGCGGTCGATGTAGCGGGCGAGGAAGGGGGAGGTGGCGGCCAGGACGGTGCCGGGGGGCGTTCGATCCTCCAACTCCAGCAGCGCCTCGACGCTGGCGTAGGGGTGGTTGGCCACGAAGGCCGGCAACCGGAAGGCCCAGGTTTTGACCGCCAGGAGCGCCGCCAGGCCGAGGGCGGCGACGAGGAAGACCGCGGCCAGACGGCGGGGGGTGAGCCACGCCGGCCCGCGACCGGCCAGCCGCTCCCGCCAACCCGGGAACGCCAGCGGCGCGGCGATGAAGGCGTTGCCCAGCGGCAGAAGCACCAGGAGCAGACGCCCCCAGGTGAAGAAGGTGGCCGCGACGGCGCAGAGGAAGGTGGCGGCGGCAAACAGCAGCCAGAGGGCGCGGCGCCGGCCGGCCGGCGCCCACACCGCGACGGCGGCGCCGGCCACGAAGGCGACAGCGTGGAGCGGCGTGCCGAGGAGCTGGGAAAGGCCACCGCCGAAGAGGAAACGACCGAGCTCCGAGACGAAGCCCGAGACCACCGCGCCGGGATCGGCGAAAAGCAGCTCGCCGGGGCCGGCGAAGGGCACCCGCTCCAGGTACGACCAGTCCGGGAAGCCGTAGAGCTTGAAAGCCAGGTTCTTCCAGTTCTCGTCGTGGAACGGGTCACCGAAGGCGGCGGCGCGCAGCGCGAAGTGGGGCAGCAGGAAAACCACCGCGGCGCCGGCGGCGCCGACCAGGTGGAGCCATCGGCGGGGACCGCCCCACCGCCCCTTCTCCGCCCCGGCGGCGGCCCCCGGCAGCCACCAAGCCAGGAGCAGGGCCGGCACCAGGAACAGGGCGTTGGCGCGGGTGAAGGTGGCCAGGCCGAGGAGCGCACCGGCGGCCAGCGCCGGGCGCCAGCCGGGGCGCTCCAGGTAGGCCAGGCCGGCGGCCAGGGTGCCCGCCGCCAGGGCGGCGAAGGTCATGTCGGTGGTGGCGTGCTGGCCGAGGATCCAGAGGTTGGGGTTGACCGCGGTGAGCAGGAAGGCGAGCCAGGCGGCGGCCTCGGCCCGGCGCGGGGCTGACTCGTCGCCGCCCAGGCGCCGTCCGAAGAACCACGCCAGGCAGGCCAGGGCCACCGCCGCGAGATTGGAGACGAGGCGGGCACCGGTGAAGGCGGAGACACCGGCCAGCTTGGCGACGGCGGCGGCGGCCAGGGGATAGAAGGCGGGGCGGAACGGGTCCCGGGGCAGCTCGCCGGCGAGGATCGACTCCGCCTGGGCGGCGTAGCCGTCCCGCTCCGCGCTCCCCGCCTCCTCCACCCAGTGGGCCCGGGCGCCGAAGAGGGCGAGGCCGAGGAAGAGGGCCAGCGCCGCCAACGCCAGGCCGGGGACGCCACGCCAGCCCTGGCGGCGCGGTATCGGCCGAGGGGCGGCGGTCGGGGCGGCGGCGGTCGGGGGCACGCTAGGCACGAGTCTCGCTTTCAGATGAACGACGTCAAACACGCTGGAAACCCCGGAGGGGCCCATCGACGTACAAAGGTAGCAGCGCACGGAGGTAGCAGCGTACACAAGGAACGGTCCACGGGACCAGCCTCCGAGAGGCCCCGAAGACCCGCCCCGGGGGCCCGCCGCGCCCCGGCGCCAACGCCGCCGAGTCACCGCGGACTGTTACGATAGCGCGGCTTTCGCCCATCCACTTCCCTGGAGAAATCTCGATCCGATGCGACGCACGCTTGTCCTCCTCGCCGCCATCCTCACCCTCGCCATCCTCAACCCCGGCCTGCTCGGAGCCGCCCAGCCGGCCTCGGAACCGGCGCCGGCCAGTCAAGAGGAGGGCGCGGCGGCCACCGCCGAGGGCGGCGAGCTGACCGACAGCGGGCTGGCCGAAGAGCAGGCCGGCACGGTACCGGAGCCCGAGGGCCACGCCGACGACGCCGGCGGCCACTCCGAGGGCGACGGCCATGGTGAAGGCGAGGGCCACGGCGGCCCGGTGGTGCCGGTGCTCTTCGGCGTCGCCATCATCCTGGCGGTGGCCAAGCTCGGTGGCGAGGTGTTCGAGCGCATCGGCCAGCCGGCGGTCCTGGGGGAGTTGGTCTTCGGCGTCCTCCTGGGCAACCTCACCCTGGTCGGGGTCAACTACTTCGAGTTCCTGGGCACCAACCTGGGGATCGAGATCCTGGCCCAGATCGGCGTCATCCTGCTCCTCTTCGACGTCGGCCTGGAATCCAACGTCCAGGAGATGCTGTCGGTGGGGGTCTCCAGCCTGCTGGTGGCGGTCCTCGGCATCGTCGCCCCGTTCTTCCTCGGCTGGGCGGCGTCGGCCTACTTCCTGCCCAACGAGGAGCTGCTGGTGCATCTGTTCATCGGCGCCACCCTGTGCGCCACCAGCGTCGGCATCACCGCCCGGGTGCTGACCGACCTGGGGAAGATCTCCGCCCGGGAATCGAAGATCATCCTCGGCGCCGCGGTCATCGACGACATCCTCGGCCTGGTCATCCTGGCGGTCGTCACCGGCATCATCAGCGCCGCCAACACCGGCGGCGACCTGGCCTCCATGGACGTCGTGATGATCATCATCAAGGCGGTGATCTTTTTGGGCGGCGCCATCGTCATCGGCGGCTGGCTGTCGCCGCGCATGTTCAAGCTGGCCAGCCGGCTGCGCATCAAGGGGATGCTGCTGACCACCTCCCTGATCTTCCTCTTCGTCCTCTCCTGGGCGGCGGACCAGATCGGCCTGGCCACCATCGTCGGCGCCTTCGCCGCCGGGTTGATCCTGGACGAGGTCCACTACAAGGACTTCATCGACCGCGGCGCCCACACCCTGGAGGAGGTCATCCACCCCCTCACCGTCTTCCTGGTGCCGATCTTTTTCGTCCTCATGGGCATCCGGGTGGACCTGTCGAGTTTCGGCCAGGCCAGCATCCTGGGCTTCGCCGCCGCGCTGTCCATCGTCGCCATCATCGGCAAGATGATCTGCGCCCTGGGCGTCGTGGAGAAGGGGCTGGACCGCATCTCGGTGGCGGTGGGCATGGTGCCCCGGGGCGAGGTGGGGCTGATCTTCGCCTCCATCGGCGCCGCCCTGGTGCTCCACGGCCAGCCGGTGATCAGCGGCGAGATCTTCGCCGCCGTGGTCATCATGGTCATCGTCACGACGCTGATCACGCCGCCGGCGCTGAAGTACACCCTGGACCGGGGCGACCGGGCGAAGGCGGCCCGGGGCGAGGCGGTGGAGGTCGATGGGGGCCAGGAACCGAAGCGCCGCGGCCACACCGACCCGCCGGGCCCGGTCGAGTAGCACGGGGCGGGCCCTCGCAGGCTACGGCTGAGGCAGCGCGGCCGGGGAGAATCCGGCGCGGGATTTGCTCCGTTTCAGGGCAAGCAGGTCCGTTTCAGGGCAAGAGAGCTCCTGACCCGGAGCTCGGCGCGAAAAACTCGGCGCGAAAGGAGATCCCCCCATGCGTAGAGCCCACCGCCCAACCCCCACCTCCAAGGCCGGCCGGGAGGCTCCCGGGCAACGAACCACGCACCCGGGTGGCCCCGGCCCGCTGCTGACCACCCTTCTCGCCCTGGCCGCCCTCCTCCTGCTTCTGCCGGCGCCGCCAGCGGTGGCCGCCGGCACCCCCTGCGTCTCCCACTGCGAGTGCCCGAAAGGCGAGCTGTGCAGCGCCGAGACCGCCACCTGCGAAGGCGTGATCTGCACCCGCGAGTACCGTCCGGTGTGTGGGCTCGATGGCCGTACCTATGGCAACCGCTGCGCCGCCGAGGCGAGCCGGGTGGTGGTGGCCTACCAGGGCGTGTGCCGGAGCGAGACCCGAGGCGGCTACGGGGACGGCGAGGGCGAGGGCGAGGGAGAGGGCGAGGGCGCCACCTGCGGCGGCATCGCCGGGGAGGGCTGCCCCGAGGGCCAGGTGTGCGACCTGCCGCCGGGCCAGTGTGACGGTGCCGACCGGCAGGGCCGGTGCCTCGAGCGGCCCGACCTCTGCACCGAGGAGTACCGCCCGGTGTGCGGCTGCGACGGCGAGACTTACGCCAACGATTGCAAGCGACTGCAAGCCGGGGCGCAGAAGGCCCACGACGGTGAGTGCGGTGAGCCGCCGGCGCCGCCGGACGGGGTGCCCGAGCCACCGGGCCCCGGCGCCCCCGGCGACCCGCCCCGTCCCGACGACCCGGGGCAGCCGCCCATGCGCTGCGCGGACAACGACGACTGCACCGCCACCACCTACTGCGAGCACCCGGGCTTCTCCTGCGAGGGCCGCGGTCAGTGCTCCCTCCGGCCCGACGTCTGCCCGCAGATCCACGCCCCGGTCTGCGGCTGCGACGGCCGCACCTACCCCAACGCCTGCGCCGCCGCCTCCCACGGCGTCTCGGTGGCGCGGGAGGGGGCGTGCGGCTGACCCTGAGTACCCACCCGTCGGGTCGGGCAGAGTACGTTGGGGGCAGGGTCAGCCGGGACGGCGGGGCCCGGGCTCGGGGCGCACCCCCGGAAGCATGTGTCCTGTTTCTTTCTACGCGAGACACGTACTATGAAAGGACCATGAACCTCGTAACCACCACATGCCCGATGGACTGTCCCGACACCTGCGCCCTGGAGGTGGAGGTCCGGGCGGGCTCCCCCGACAACCCCGCCGGCGACCGGGTGGTCTCCATCGGCGGTGCCGCCGACCACCCCACCACCCGGGGGTTCATCTGCTCCAAGGTGTCGAAGTACCACGAGCGGCTGGACCACCCGGACCGGCTGCTGCGCCCCATGCGGCGGGTCGGTGCCAAGGGGGAGGGGCGGTTCGAGGCGATCTCCTGGGACGAGGCCGTCGAGGAGGTCACCGGCCGCTTCCGGCGCATCGCCGAGGAGTGGGGGCCGGAGGCGATCCTGCCCTACAACTACGGCGGCTCCAACGGCCTGCTGTCGGACGGCTTCACCGACGAGCTCTACTTCGCCCGCCTCGGCGCCTCGAAGATCGCCAAGACGCTGTGCGCGGCGCCGTCCACCGCCGTGGCCGGGGCAATGTACGGCGCCATGCCCGGCGTCGCCCACGAGGACTACGCCGCGGCCCAGGCCATCGTCATCTGGGGCGCCAACCCCAAGGTCTCCCACATCCACCTGGTGCCGTTCCTCAAAGAAGCCCGCTCCAACGGCGCCTTCCTCGCCGTAGTCGATCCCCAGCGCCACTTCTCCGAACAGGAAGTCGATCTCCACCTCGCGGTGCGCCCCGGCACCGACCTGCCCGTCGCCCTGGCGCTGATCCACCGCTGGCACGAGGAAGGCCGCCTCGACGACGATTTCCTCGGCCGCTGGGCGGTGGGGCTGGAACCGCTGCTGGAGCGGGCCGCCGACTGGCCGCTGCGGCGCGCCGCCGACGAAGCCGGGGTGGCGGAGGCGGATCTCGCCCGGCTGGCCGACGCCTGGGCCGGCGCCGCCCCCGCCGTCGTGCGCACCGGCTGGGGGCTGGAGCGCAACAGGAACGGCGGCCAGGCGCTGGCGGCGATCCTCGCCATCCCGGCACTGCTGGGGAAGTTCGGGGTGCGGGGCGGCGGCTACACCATGTCCAACAGCGCCGCGGCGAAGCTCGACAAGGCGGCGCTCCTGGGCGACACCCGCTCGCCGGCCCGCATCCTCAACATGACCCGGCTCGGCGCCTGGATCGACCCGGCCCGGCAGCCCGCCGGCGGCCCCCCGGAGCCGCCCATCAAGGCGCTCTTCGTCTACAACTGCAACCCGCTGGCGACGGTGCCGGACCAGGGCTCCGTGGAAGCCGGCCTGGCCCGCGACGACCTCTACACCGTGGTCTTCGAGCAGGTGATGACCGACACCGCCCTCTACGCCGACCTGCTGCTGCCGGCGGCCACCTTCCTGGAGCAGTGGGAGATCAAGAAGAGCTACGGCACCTACGTCATCGGCGGCATCCGGCCGGCGGTGGCGCGGCGCGGCGAGGCGCGGCCCAACGTCGAGGTCTTCGCCGAGCTGGGCCGGGCCATGGGGTTCACGGACAAAGCGTTCACCTGGGACGAGGAGACCGCCTTCGAGCGAGCCGCCGCCCACCTGACCTACAACGGCCAGCCGGTGAACATTGATGAGCTGCGCGCCGGCCGCTGGGTGCGCCCCGACTTCCCCGGCGGGACGCCGGTGATGTTTGACACCGTCGAGCCGGCCACCGCGGACGGCAAGATCCACCTCACCCCGGATTGTCTGGGGCCGGAGCCGTTCGCCTACCAGCCGGTGGCGTCGTCCATGGGACGGCGGGGCGGCGGCGGTGAAGACGGTGAAGACGGTAATGGCGGCGAGGGGACGCTGGCCCTGGTCAGCCCCGGCAGCCACCGCATGATCACCAGCACCATGGGCGAGTACAACTTCGACGAGCTGACCGTCACCCTGCACCCCGACGACGCCGCAGAAAGGGGCATCGAGAGCGGCGACCGGGTGCGGGTGTGGAACGCCGTGGGCGCCGTGGTCTGCCCGGCCCGCACCTCCGACACGGTGCGCCCCGGCGTGGCGATGATGCCCAAGGGCGCCTGGCGCCGCACCGCCCCCAGCGGCACCACCAGCACCAGCCTGGTGCCCGACCACGTCAACGTCGTCGCTGGCGGCGCCTGCTACAACGACGCCCGGGTCGAGGTGGCCCGGGTAATGGCGGTCGAGGACGACGAAGCGACTCCCGCCAACGCCAACGCCGACGCCGAAGAAGCCCGCCCCGCCCTCGCCACGTCGGGCTGAGCCGGAGCACCCAGGCGCGGCCTGGCTCCCCGGGCCCCGCGCCTCCGGAGCCCCGGCGCCCATTGACCGTTCCCCCCGGAGTGCGCGTGAACAGAGTGATCGCAAAGACGAGTGCGTTAGGAGACGTCGCGTGAAGGAGACCGTGTGAAGGAGACCGCGTGAAGGCGCGCCGCCTGCCCGCCGACGACGCCGGCTGCGGCTGGTGGAACGTGCTGCCCCCCAGCGGCCCGGCGGCGCCGCTGCGCCGCGACCTGCGGGTGGCCACCGCCGTGGTGGGCGCCGGCTTCACCGGCCTCGCCGCCGCCCGCCGCCTGGGCGAGCTGGCGCCGGACGACGAGGTGGCGTTGATCGACGCCCAGCGGGCCGGCTACGGCGCCGCCGGCCGAAGCTCCGGCTTCGTCGTCGATCTGGCCGGCTTCATCGCCGCCCTGGACCCGCCCGACGCCGACCGCTTCATCCACCTTTCCCGCCGCGCCATAACCATCCTGCGCCGGGCCGTGGACGAGCACGGCATCGACTGCGCCTGGGACGACACCGGCTGGCTCCACGTCGCCGCCACCGACCCCGGCCTGGCGTCGCTGGCCGGCCTGCGCGAGTGGCTGGACTCCCGGGGCGAGCGCTACGACCACCACGGCGCCCAGGCGATGCGGCGGATCGTCGGCAGCGGTTACTACCGCGAGGGGGTGCGCCTGCCGGGCAGCGTCCTGGTGCAGCCGGCGGCCCTGGTCCGCGGCCTGGCCCGCTCCCTGCCGGAAAACGTCCACCTCTACGAGGGCACGCCGGCCCTGAAGTTGAAGCCGGGCAGCCCGGCGGTGGTGGAGACCCCGGAGGGGCGCATCCTCGCCGACCGGGTGATCGTCGGCACCAACGGCCTCATGCCGTCCCTGGGGCTGCTGCGCCAGCGCGTCTTCCCGCTCTGGACCTTCGGCAGCCTGACCCGCCGCTTGAGCGAGGCGGAGCAGCGCGAGTTGGGGGGCGAGCCGGAGTGGGGCGTCCTCGCCCAGGACCCCATGGGCACCAGCCTCCGGCGCACCCGGGACCAGCGCATCCTGGTGAGGAACAGCGTCCACTTCAGCCGCAAGACGGAGGTTTCCGACCGGGTGCTGGCGGAGGCGGTGGACGAGCACCGGAAGGCGTTCCGCCTGCGCTTCCCCGGGCTCGACGGCGTCACCTTCGAGCACAGTTGGTCCGGCGTCATGGGGATGTCGGCCAACGGCCGCAGCCACTTCGGCCCGGTGGGCGAGAACCTCTGGGCCGCCGCCGGCTACAACGCCGCCGGCATCGCCCTGGGCACCATCAGCGGCCACCTGCTGGCTGAGGCCGCCCTCGGCGAGGGCGGCGAAGACCTCCAAGCCATCCGCGCCCTCCCCGGCCCCCGCTGGTTCCCCCCCAGCCCCTTCTCCGACCTCGGCATCCGCTGGAAGCTGGGCCGCATGGAGGCGGAGACGAAGGGGGAGGTGTGAGGCGGCCTACCTCTTGGGGGTCATCAAGGTACGGAGGGCTTCGTTGACGGCATCGGCATCGGGGAATTCCTCGGCCACGTCAGGGTCGATGACCACGACTTTGCTTCCTTCGGCCAAGCGCGAGGCGTACTTGCCACGGACCCCTTCGCTGAAGTCATAGTCGTCTCGCATGTCCGTCTGCACCTCGGTCGCCTCAGCCCTGCTCATATTGCCTCCCAGAAGGCGGTTGTCGCCTCAGGAAAATCGACGCCGTGCTTCCGAAGGTTCTCCCGCGCCTTGCCCGAATCCCATTCGAAGGTGAAACTCATCGCGAACGTCAAGATACCAGGTAGGCCGCAGGTGCATGCACGACCCCTCAGCGTCGTGGTCGGGCATTTGCCCCGGTCGAGCCAGCCTCCGACTACAATGAAGAACGATGAAGCCACCCATCACGGAGCCAGCGATCAAGAAGCAGATCCTCGCTGACCTCAGCCGCTTGCCCCCGGAGCAGCAGCGGCGGGCGGCGGAGCTCGTCCGCGGCATGACCTCGTCCTTGCCTCCCGGCGTACCGGGCCGGGATCTGTTGCAGTTCGCGAGCAGCCTCCACGCCGACGCGGCACGGGAGATGAGACAGGTCATCGAAGAAGGATGCGGGCAAGTCGATCTTGATCGGGGGTAGTGCCTCCATGAATCAGCCCCTTGTAGCTGTTCGTGATCTCGTCATCGTCGGTGCCGGGCCGGTGGGGTTGGCTTTGGCGCTCGGCCGCCTCCACCGCCGCCTGAGCACCACCTTCGCCGACCGCCGCGTCGTCCTCGCCGGCGACGCCGCCCACCTCAACAGCCCGGTGGGCGGCCAGGGGATGAACGCCGGCATCCAGGACGCGGAGGATCTCGCCTGGCTGCTCGCCGCCCGGCTCCAGGGCTGGGGCGGGGAGGGGATGGTCGACGCCTACGAGGCCGAGCGCCTCCCGATCACC
>Ga0209954_1000042_pt1 | contig 19903 bp, 28 predicted proteins | sample SalPon2A_A_D2_MG_FD_185715 | JGI IMG/M metagenome (GOLD analysis project Ga0209954, IMG submission 185715) | Soil microbial communities from South San Francisco under conditions of wetland restoration - Salt Pond MetaG R2A_A_D2_MG (SPAdes)... | ecosystem: Environmental > Terrestrial > Soil >...
CATTCGATAGGCGTAGTCGGCCCCGATCGCGATGTTGATCGCCGGCATCAGCAACAACGAAGGGTCGTCCACGATCCCCTGGTTGCTCGAGGAGCGCGGCCGGATCTGTAGCAGTCCGCGGGCGGCGTTGGGCCCTCCCTCGGGGTTGACGGCTCCGGCGGCGCCGCGACTCTCCCACCACGCGACGGCGACGAGAAAATCCGCCAACCCCACCCAACCGGTGGCACGCTCGATCGGTGCGGCGAGCCTCCGGATCTCGGCCGGCGCCCGTGGGTCTCGCCACTTCCCACCGCCCGGAGGCGCGGCGGTGTCGTCCGCCGGATCCATCATTGCGATCGCCACTCCGGCGCCAACGATGCCCAGCCCCAACGGGATCATGATTGCGCTCGATCTCTTCACTTGCGAAGCCTCCACAACAAAAACCCCAGCCCCCCCAGGGCACCGAGGGCCAGGACCGCCGCAGCGCCGCCCCCCCCTTGGGGCGGGACGATGCTTCCAAAGGTCGCCTCACTATCGACGATCACGTCGATGCGACGTCCACCGCCGCCGCGTCGCGCCACCTCGGAGCGAAACTCCTGATCCGGCACCATGTCGAGTTCAACTTGAGACAACAGGGCGGGGGTTCCGAGTAGCTTCGCCCGGCCCTTGGTCCACAGACTTCGATGCCAATCATTGCCCGCGATGCTGGCGTAGCTTTCATCGACGTACGCGCATGAGATCGCATCCTCAAGGGCCGCCGACTGTGCGCGTAGCAACTGCGCGGCGGCGGTGACGACGGGCGCCTTGGGGATCCCGTACTCGGTCGCGATTTCTTTCAGACCGAATCGGCTCGCCAGCCACCGTTGGATCTGTTGTCTCACCGGCGGGGTTATGTAGCGGTTTTTCGTGTCCCTTGTCCACTCCCACGCATTGTTAAGATAGGCCTGCCATCGCTGGATCACCGTCCGGGTGTCGACGCAAAACATCGCGGGCGTGCGAGGGTTTGAGGCCATCTGCCACACCGAGGGGGCGGCGTTGCGCGCCGTTGGATAAAATATGCCCGTATCCTGCAGGCCGAACGCGTCAAACTGCCAGCCCTCATGGAGCCACGGCGTGCCGGATGCGCCCGACCCGGGCACCGACCCCAACCACGTGGGCTCCTGGACGGCATCGGTAGCGAGGATCCGGATCCCGTGCTCCATGCCTGAAAATCCGCGCGCGCGTGTGGTGTCGATGCTGAAGTTATCGGACCGCGCGCCAGATCGAAGCCCCAGCCCCGGCGGACTAAAGACGCCCGTCCAATCGCGCGTTTTGTGCACGGCCCGCAACACGATGTAGTTGAATACGTCTTGATCCGCTTCCCTCGAAAAACTCGTCGGCGTTACGAGCTTCACGGTGGGCTTGCCGTATTGACGCGCCGTTCGTAACGCCTTCTTCACCAACCCCGAGTAGGTGAAGATAATCTTAACCACCGCTTTGATGATCGGGATCGCCTCAACGACCGACATGCCGGCCGCCAGAGCATCTTCGGAGATGTCGGCGACAAAGCGCGCCGCGACGTCGGCGATCGCCTCGAGATCCAAAATATCCCGTACCGGCTCCATGACGGCGTTTCGCAGCTTTTGCATTTCGTCCGGCACGTCGAGCGCAAAGCCCTGTTGTGCGGCGACGTTGCCCAACAGTTGCCGGCCCGACCGCAAAAACGTGTTTGCGGTCGACGCCCGCAACCGAGTGTCCGCGATCGCCTCCCCTTTCCCGATCCGTGCCGACAGTTCCTTCAGATCGGGGATCTCGCTTTGCAGCGTTTCCCCAAGCTGAAAGGGGATATCGGCGGTGGCCAGTTTCATGCGACGCGCTTGATCGCGAACCCTTGACTTCGCAACACATCCCCCAGCGCCATCGACTCAAGGGCGCCGGGCTCGAGATCCGAAAATGCGGGGAGCGCCATGGTGGGCGCCATCTCCGACCCATAAAACTCAAACATTCGACCATCAGGGTGGTCGACGGCGTAGACGGGTTCGGCCTGGAGGGCGCCCGATAGAATGTTTCCGTAGGCGGCGAAAACGGTCTGGATCAGGGTCGCGACCTCGGGGTAGCGGCTATCGGCCTCGCGCCACCGCTGCGACCACTCGTCGGGCGATGGTCGCGTCGCGTCACTGAACAGATCCGCCCATGGCCAGGCGTCGATGCACCGCACATATGGGCGCAGCGTTTCCCGCACCACCGTGTGATGGTCGAACCGTTCCCTGTCCGACCATCCGGCGTCGGACCACGCCTGGAGGGCGGGGAGAAGCCGGCGCCCGTCCCACATCGGCCCGACGTTCCACGTGGAACAATCACCCGACACCCACAAGCCCGCGGGATCCATGGGCTCCGGCGGCTCCGCGCGAAATGGCGCCATCCCGCCAGCGTGCCTGCGCGGAAGCGGCCCCGGTGGACCGGGGGGCCGTCCGGGCTCCGGTACCGATGAATCATCCGACCCCATGGCCGCATAAGCGACGGCAGCCGCGGCACCCAAGCCAAGGCCGCCCAAAACCAGTGTGCTTTTCCTCATGCTCTCCCCCTTGCAAGTCTCCAGGCCGCATAGGCGCCCGCAGCCGCACCTACGCCCAACAACCACGGCCACGCCGATTTGTTGGACGGATCGCCGGGCGAGGATGCGATCGGCGCAGCCTCGACACCGAAGCCCGCCAACACGCCGTCCATCCGCTCAAGCAAACACGTCGCTTCGGTGACGTTTTCCGCCACCTTCCCGACCCAATGCTCGTTGGTGCCTACTTCGCCGGTCTCCAACAACGACGTAAAGAGCGATGACGGTAGTTCCCGATACTGCGCCTGGTAGGTCAACAGGTCGCGCAACAACTGATCCGGCAACGCTCCATCTTTGCCGGCCGCCGATACCATCATGGCCCAACGTGTCTCAACATGGCGCCACCATCGATCGGCGACGATGCGCCACCGCGTGTAATCCTCCGGAGCGCAAAACGCCCCACATAAGTCGTCGAGCGTTCGGCCGTCGGCGGTACGGACGGCCGATCGGTATCGGTCGCCGCACGCCACTAGGCCCGCACCTCGTGTCCCTGGCATCCCCAGGTGGTTTGCGGGATGTCGGCCGCCGATAGGTGGCCGAGATCTGCGATCGCGGGCGGTGGCCAGATCCGGCTACTTCCGTCCGAGTAGGGGAGCTGGCGGAGCTTGATCCGGCCCGCCAACAGTTCGGCATCGTCGAGCGGCGGCAACCAAAACAACGCAAACGCCTTGGGCTGATCGACGAATTCCGTCTTTGCAACGAAGTCGCCCTGCTGTCCGGGCTCGCCGAGCGTGATGGTGCGGATCGGCGCCTCGCTCCGTTGGAGTCGATCCAAGTTTTTAGCGTGGATGGGCAACATCGTGAAGCCGCGGCCCGTCTGGAACAACGGGAACGACAGGCGGCTCACCTGATAGGTTCCGTAGAGCGTATCGTTCCAGGGCACGCACCCCAGCAACTGATAGGCGGCGATCCTGAGCCTAGCGTTGCGGGCCAGCGATCGCGCCGTTGCCCTCGCCTGACTGTCGGTCTGTCCCGCCGCCTTTGCGGCCAAAAACGCATCGCTTGAGATCCAGCGATAGACGATCGAGTTTTGTCCCTCGCCCAACAGGGTGTCGCGCTTCCGGACCTGATAGAGCCGCCCGCCCTGCGGGTAGCTGGCGACGACGCCGGCGGTGGGGGGATCCAGGACCACTGGATCAAGCACGATCTTTGGTGGTGTGGCGGGGGGGTCGACGCTGGCGAACGTACCCGGCGAAGGCTCGACGCTTCCGAATGGCTCGGTGCCGTGTTGGCTCTCCTGGACGTCGGGGATCGTCGAGACGGGCGGCGTCGGTGCGGATGTCGTCGGCGCGGGGCCGGGGGCGTCGGCTGGGGCGTCGGCCGCTACGGTTTCGCAGGGATCGCCGCCCGCGGCCGCGACGTCGGCCAACTGTCCAAACATCGCCCGCATGCGGTCGATGGCCTGCGTGGCGCTGGGGTGATCGCCCTCCACGTGATCCACAAGCTGCACGCCGAACAGCTCCTGCGTCGCGGCCTCGAGAACCGATCGCTCGGTCGTTCGATCCCACGTCCGGGCGGTGCGCTCCACCGCCCAGCACAACGCTTCGCGCAGTGCTTCGTCGGTCGGAGGCTCGATCGGCTCGTCCCACGGCTCGCGGCCCGAGGGCTCAGACTCAGCCGCCTTCGCCGTGGAGGCGAACCCCAAAAGACCCACGAGCCCAACCAGGCCCAATATTCCGGCCGCCTTAGACATCACACACCTCGCCCTGACACGTCCCGGGCTCGCGTTTGAGTTTTTCCGTGGGGTCAACGATCTGTCCGTTGGGCATCCGGACCACCATGTGGAATTGCCCGGGGATTATCCCCCCGTCGCCCTCCGCCATGGGGGCGAGCCAAAGCGTCGCCGGCGTCCCCTTGACCCGAAGTTTTGCGCACGCATAGGCGGCGGCACTAAGGCAGGTCGCGACCCGCCGTTGCAGCACGACGCCCGCGGTATCGCAAAGCTGGCAGTGTGGTCCGCATTGTTCGGGCGGCACATACCGCACCCCCGCGCACCCCAGGCAGCACGGCGCATCGGGGTGGAGGGCGAAGTAAGCCTCATTGGCCGCCACCATCCCCCAGGCGATCCCCAGCGCCTGGAGGGCGATCGACTCATTGGGCTGATTTTCATCGACAGAAAACCGCACCCGTAGTTCGCGCCAATTCTTGGTCATGGACTGATCCCCCAGCTAAACAGAAGTTCACGTGCGCCCGGCGAATCCTCCGCCGTGCTGGCCACGTGGGTCGCCAGCCCCGGGACCCCGATCTCTTCGGTGTTCCGTTGGCCGGGCCGAAACGAGATCGTACCCAGCTCGCCCCCCAGGGTGGCGGCCGATGGCGCCGCCTGGTTGGATGAAACGCCCTGGATCCACCGCAGTGGCGCGATCGTTCCCGCGCTGGTCTGATAGACCCGTAGGCTCGTCGCCGCCGGGGGGATCTGGATCGTGCGGTCCTGGTTGGCGGCCACGACGAGCCGTTGTGAAAGCGTCGCGTGACGCTCCCCGGCCGGAACATAACTACCCGTGACGTGCCCCGCGACCGTGATGTCAACCGTCGACTGGCCCGGGCCCGGCACGAGGACCGGGGGATTGGTGGGGCGCTTGCGGGCCGTACGATCCGGCACCAACAGACCCACCCGCACATAGGGGGCGAGGATGGAGAACGGGCGGCCCGGGCCGACGTCCACATCGACCCAACGCGGCACCCCTACGCCACCATCGTACGTCACGCGCATCTTTACCCGCGTTGTCCGAATGCCGGCATTCGATACGCCTGGCCAGAGACCGCCCGGCGGGAACTCGTTCCGCCCCTGTAACCACGCCGACTTTGGGCCATCTTTGGGCATTGCGCCGAGCGGCACGGCGGATCGCCATGTCTCAAACCCCCACAGGTCAATGGTCCACCATATTAGAAGCGGTTGATCGACGTTCCGCACGTGCGCGTACAGGTCGGCCGTCTCGCATAATGCGATCTCTCGATCGAATAGCGTTTCGCGGTCCACCACCGACACCAGATCGACCGCGTCGAGCGGCCTACACCACTGGTAGGGTGAGACGTCTCGAGGTCCTGGTAGGGCGGCCTTCATAGTTTGCTTTCGGACGGGAAGTTAGGGGCGGCCCGATGGGGCCGCCCCATGGTCGGACTAGTTGAGCATCGTGTTGCCGTGTTTCGGATTCCCGCACCTATCGAGCGGATCACCGAACAACATTCCCACCACGTGCTGATCGGTGGCGGATGGCGTAATGAAAGTGAGGATCAGCGGTCGCGATCGGTTTTCGATCGCATCCAAGATCCCCCAACTGACGGGCAGGGTCCAAAAAGTGTCATCGAACATGCTCGACGCGATGCCGATTCGCTCGTCAGCCGCCGCACTTCCGATCTCCAGCATCCACGGGTTGCGATTGATCGTTACATCGCAAAGGAGGGAGATCCCGATCGTCAGGTCGTTGGCGTTGAGCGATCGGAACCAGATCGATCTAATCCGAAAAAAACACGCGCGCTCGGCCGTGATCTGGATCTCGCGTTCGTTCGCAAACGCCGCGGTGACGGGGCCCTGGTTCACTCCCACATCGGTGCCCTGATCCTTGAACGTCGTCCAAGGAAGTTGCGACCATCCGCAAAACAGCGCGGGGTGATAGGTGCAGTCGTTGTTGGCCGCCACACACACGCCGCAATCGTCGGGCGCGGATCCGCCGGGCGTGGGGACGGGAAAGCTTTGATCGTTTCCAGTGGGTGGACGGGGCAGGTCCGTCTGTCCGATCCCAAATCCTTGGGATAGTTTGGGGTGTTGCTGCCGTGCGATCGCTCCGCCGATGCCCATGGGGGATCGGGCGGCGATCCGCTGTCGTTCTTTCGCGAGAAACGCGAACGTTTGGTTTTGTGCCGCGATTGGCGGCTGGCTCAGTGTGGGCATGTGCCCTCCTTTTTTTGGGTCGACGTCGTGCCGGCTAGATCTTGCCGGCGACGCGTCCACCTAAACTCGCAAACCACGGCATGGCGATCCCGTTCCCCACGCCCTCCATGTAATCGCTGGACCCGGAATCGGGCATGAACAGCGACCCCAGGACGAACGCGCCGCCAATCAGGGGCGCGGTGGGGATCTTCCCGCCGGCATCGATCGACGCCATGCGGGGGAAGCGGGTGGTCAGAAACTCGAACGCGGGCGCGGTGACGGCGGAAACGCCGAAACGCGTAAGACGGCTCCCCATCTCCTCACGCTCCTCGCGCTCGCGGCGCCGTTGTGCGGAAACGCGATCCAGTTTCTTGCGGTATTCGGCCAGGCTTGTGGACATGCCCCAAAGATTCGCAGGGGTTGGGGCGGTGCGCAATCGGTCGGTATGGAGCGTTACTCGCAAAATAGTGAACGATCAGGCACTTTTGTCGCCAGTGGGCCGACCGAAAAAAAAACAAGAACCGCCGAAAATGCCCCCCCAGCGGGAGCCGATCGACGTTGAGCCAACGATCTTGGCCCCTCCTGAACTCGTTCAACGCGTCGCCGGCTTTCACCGCTACCTGTATGGGATCCGGCTCGCCAGCCATGGGCAAAGCCGGCGGTTTTTGCCGGGCCGCGCAACCCTCTACGCCGAAACCCCGCCCCCCGTCGCGCCGGAGGAGATCGCCGATCGGTTGGTGCGGTGGGCGCTGGAGGATGCGGGCCCGCAGGGTCCCGGGGTCCGGTACCTGGCGCAACTGCGGTGCCGGAGCGACTCCGGCGACTCGGGATCGAGCTTCGATCGGTGGGTGACGCTCCGGACGGTGGCGGGCCGCGACGGTGCGCTTGAGATCGTGACCGACGACGAGACACAGGCGGCCGACCACGGGATGGCGCGCGAGTTTATGGCGTCACTCGAGACCGCCAACAGGATCATCTGCGATCAAATGGAGCGGATCGGGAAGATGACGCAACACCACATCGAAGTCGCAAACTCGGTGGCGACGATGTCGGAAGCGGTCCGCGAGTCGATGGCATCCAACGTTGAGCAACAACTCAAGTTGGCGGAGATCGTGGCGGCCTCGGAGGCCGATGCTCGCAACAACGACTACAAACACGAGCGACTCAAGCGCGTTTCAGAATTCTTTCAGCCAACCGCCGAGAGGGCGGCCGACTTCATGGAGGATTTCATGCGGCAACACACCGACACCACCAACCCCAACCCCAGCGCCACCGCGCCAAAAACAAAAGCCGCGGCCCTCGACAAGTTCATCAAGGGACTCACGGACACCGAAACATCGCAGTTCGCGGACCTAGTGGGCGCGGACGCGATGGCGATCATATCGGCCATGCGTACCGCTGAGGATGACGCGGCCTTTATGGCCCAGCGTGACGCGCTGGGCGCTTTACTCGCCCCCCGTGGCGACGAAATCCGCGACGGTATCGTCCGGATCCTCGGTGTCACCCGCGCCATGCAGCTCGATCGCCTGTTGCGCTAGTGGCAACAACTCGGCGCCGCAATGCTCGGCCCCCAACGCAAGGCCGCCCCCTAGTGCCAAGACCAGGGAGCGGCTTGAGAATACTCGCAACGTTAGTTCCCAACCGCTGTGGTTGGGTTGTTTTTTGGTCGGTCGCATACGCGCATTACATCACGGAATCGCTCGGCGCGCTCGCGGCAACATTCGGCACGGTACCGGCTCACTCGCCGCGAGCGTGATCCGGCGGCCCTCGCCCTCAGGCACGGGACACCGGCGGCCGAGCAACACTCCGGACATTCGACCTGTACGTAGGGCCGACACAGCATCCACATTCCGGCGACGTCCGGCACCGTGACAAAATACCAATCGGCCCGCGCGATCTTCACATGGTGGCGTCTGAGGGTTCGGCGTGCCATCCGTCACCGTCCCGACGACGCGATAGCTTCGTTGATCGCATCTTCCAACACATCCGAGGTACCAAATCGCGTTAGTTCCCTAACAACTCGCTGATTCCGGAAAATAACGATCGAGACCATCCAAGGCCGTTTCGCCTTTTCACAAAACCGATCCACCGTCAACGAGACCTCGCCATCAACCCCATCCATCCACGTTGCAAGGTCCTCTAGGGAGGTGCACCGTTTTTGCTCGAGCGTCATTGCGGCCTTGCCCCTAGACGTTTCGCGATCTCGGTGATCATGATCTCGAAACCCGGTTCGGATCGCTCCTGGAGGGCGAACGCCAGCGCGGCGAATGCCTCGTGAGCCCGCATTGCGAGCGCGGGCCCGTTCGACCTCAGGAGTACTTCGACGATCGCCCCTATGCATTCGTCGTCCCAACGCATGAGATCTTCATGCCACGGCTCCCCCAGCCTCGCCGCAAGGATTCGGGCGGTCGCCAACCGGTCCGCGGTCCGGGGATACTGGGCCCGATAATCGTCGAGCCAATCGCGCAACGACGATGGTGCGCTCTGTCTGGTGTTGAACTCGCCGGCGGCAGCGTATCGGATCGCAACCTTCCGAACGTCCTCTTGAGCCTGGCCCTCGGTGGGTTCGATGGTGTTGGTGCTCATTGAACGTACCCCTTCAAGATCGTGACGCGGAACCGCGTCCCAAAGAAGCTTGCGCAAAAGTCCGACACAGCGGCGGCCGACAGGTCTAGCCGGAGCCCCCGCGGGATGCGGGCGATGCGATCCAACTCTCGACCGTGGCGCCAAGTCAGATACACATCGTCGGCCGACGCCGGCGACACGTTGATCTCCACGGCTCGTGACCGCTCGTCGCCGAACACGAGGTCAAACATCCCCAGCGATACATCGGGCAAAAACACGGACACCGACCGGGGCGAAACTTCGGTACCCATCAACTCGTCGAACGCCAGCACATGGGTGGTAGCCCGGGCCGCTCCCCACATCCGGAGCCCGGCCGAAAACGCCGCCGGTAGCTCGGCGTCCGACAGACCGGCATAGGGGATTGCGTCGACGAACCGCGCCGCATCCTCGACCGTTAGCCCGCTGGAGATGGCCCAGCTCAGTAGTTTTGCGTGGCGGTTCATGCGTCGATCCTCCGTCGGTACGGTTTTGACTCGTATGGGGTCTCGAGATCCCAGATCGCCGACCAGGCCAGGTCGGCGGCCATCGACGCGAACGCGTCCGAATGGTCGCCCGGCAGCGTATCGGGGTGAATGTAAAGATGCCCGAAGTGCGGTCCGTCCCCCACCCGCAGCCCCTCGAGTCTCCACCGGCAGTACCATTGCCACGCCTGGATCCGGTAGCAGTTGAGCTTGAGGGTCAGATTTGGTCCGATCTTGTAGTCGGGGTGTATTGCCCGGGCAACCGGTGCTGTTTTGTCAACCACTTTTGTTCTCCTCAGCCGCTTTTCAGGCGGCCGGGACAATATAGTGTCGTTTTTGAGGAAAATCGACACTCTATCGGGGACCATTTTAGTCGCCGGTCTGGGCCGGCGACAAAACGACACTATGGCGCGGGATCCGGGTCCGGCGTCGGCTCCGCGTCCTGCTGGGCCGTCGGGCGCGACGCGATCGACGCCGCCAGATCGTTGAAACCCAGATCCATCAGGATCAGCGACGCCGCCGTCGCGAAGTTGTCGGCTCGCTCCGGTCGATCGAGCCGCAAAGCCCTCACGGCCCGAACGACACAGGCTAGATCCGAACATATCCCGTAGGGGCTGAAACCTTGAGCGGTCGGTTGCGGTGCCGGCTCCGCGGTCGGCTCCGGGTTTGGGTTGTTGGCGGTGGTGACGGCGGCGCGTCGCTGCGCGGCCTCTAGTGCTCGTCTACGTCTGGACATGCCCGAAAGTAGCAGAAAATCCCGTCAACCACCGACGCTCTTTTGCATCGCCTCGCGCACCATCGCGCTCACGGCGGGGAAGATATCGAACCGCCGCATCGCGTGAATGGTGAGCGTCGATCCGTCCCGATAATGAGCCGTCACCACGTAGCCCGCCACCGGCGCAGCGTCCTCAACCTCGATCGTTAGTTTCGTCCGCATCGTTCCCCCACATGTCGACCTGACCCACCGCCGCGGCGGCCAAGATACGGCGCCGAGAGGCGCGGCGCTTCGCCAGCGCCGCCGTCTCGCCACGGTGGCACAACCAGCACAACGTCCGCAGGTTTGATAGATCCGCCTCGCCGCCACCCTCCACGACGGGCGTGATGTGATCCGCTTCCCACGTCGAAACCGCCGGCGATGGTCGCAACCCGTGGGACTGACACAGTAGCCTCAGATTCGCCCGCGATAGATGCGGCAACCAGATCTCTCGCGTGAGCGTCTCGCCCCCCGTATCGGTGCGGCCGCGATGCTGGATCTCCGGCCGTGCCTCCGGCCCCACCCCGTAGGTGAGCCGATGCGCATCGATCCCGCAGAGTGCACACACGCCACCATCGCGCGCGAATACCCGCGCGCGCGCGTAGGCGGGCCAGCCACGGATCCGGAACGCCTCCACGCACGCGTCACTGCACCAACGGCGCCGACTCTTTGGAAGTCCGCCACCGCACCAACAACACAACCGCTCGCCATTCGGCCCGCGGCGATCCTCAGGGCATCGTGCGTTACGTCGCGTCGACATCCGGACCCCGTCTCGCGAGCGCCAACCGCTCGATCTCAACGGGCGAGTGTGCCCGCAGGTAGTGGTCGGTGGTGGCGACCGATGCGTGGCCCATCTGATCCCGGATCGTCGGCAACGCCACCCCCTCCCGCGACAACTCGAGAGCGCACGTATGTCTCAACCCATGCGGGTGGACGCGCTTTTCAATGCCGGCATGTTGGCCGAGCCGTTGGAGGGCGGCCCGTACGTAGCTAGTATGGAGGCGCCCACCCTTGACGGTGCAGAGATAGGGAGCGGCCCTACGCCCCAACAGGTCGGCCCGGGCGGCGCTCCAAAGATCCAACGTCTCCCATGCCCACATGTCTAGGGCGATCGTCCGGGCACGGCCGCCCTTGCCGCGCGCGATGCGAACCAGACAACGTTTCGGATCCAGGTCGCCGGGCCTCAGCGCCAGCGCTTCCCCGACCCGAAGGCCGCCGCGCCACAGTAGGACGATCAGCGCCCTATTGCGTCGGCCGGTTGGTCCGCGGCTGCACGCGTTCATGAGGGCCAACACCTCGGGTGCCGTGTAGCTGACTGGTTCACGCTTCACGACCGCGCCCCCCGATCGAGTGCGACGCTTTGGCACCGGGGATCCGGCGCTCCAAGGCGAACGACGCGTGCGCCAGCATGCGATGGCACAACGCCTTCCAATCCTGGCGGTGCGGCCGACGCTCTAGCCGCCACGCGCAATCGTCGGCCGCCACGGCGGCAAACATCACGGTGGGCGCCACCTCGTCCAAACCCGCGTATTCGGTAAGGGCGGCGCGTAGGTTTCGGCTCGCGTCGCGGCACATTCGGGCCGTCACGTTCCACCGGTAGCGCGCGGGTCTGCGGGTCCGTCGATAGCACTCCCGCACGACCTCGGACGCCGTCCAAACGTGCTCCAACGCCTTGCGCTCGCTACCCGCCCCATGTGATCGAGTGTCGTTTTGCTCCACGAAACGACACTATAACCCAGATCCCGCCGTGCGGTAAACTGTCCCGCGATGGCACTTCTCAGCACAACGGTGGCGGGGGCGGCGAACCTCGCCGAAACCTTTACGTTTCCCGCACTGCCGGAGGATCAAATGTGGAGGATCCAGATCCACTCGGTGGCGGCCTCCAGCGCCCCCGGAGCCGGCGGGGCGGCCACCGATCTCCGTTTCGAGCTGCGGCCGCCCGGTAGTGTTCCGCCCAGTCAACGGATCGTGTTTTTCGAGGACGCGGGACCGGTCGACAACGCCGCTCAAGTGTGCTCGTTGTTGGTGCCGCGGGTCGGGCCCAACGATCCCAATTCCTGGATCCTGGTCGTCACCGGCACGAAGGGCAACACGATGACGGTCACGGTCGACTTTGAGATCACCATCCTGCCGGCGTCGGCCGAATGATGCTGGGGCCGAACCATACCTATCGGCCGCCGCCATGTTGCCCGCAGCCCGATGGAGTGCCGTCCGCGGACGGCGATTGTCTCGAGGACTACCAAACGGCCGTCGATGACACGGTGTTCGCCACCATCTTCACCACGCCGGACCCGACGGGAAAGATCCTCACGACTCCGGCGGGTTTTTCGGGCGGCCGCTACCAACTTCAGTTTTCATACGTCCTAAACCACAACGAGTTCGATGAGTTCTTTATCCAGATCGGTCTGGACGGAGCACCGCCCGCGAATGCGGTGTGGCCTGAGGATCATCGCGAGGGAGTCGTAGACGACGACAACGGGGAGCGGTGGGTGTATGCGCAGGCCATCTGCCTTGACGTTTCGGCCGGCGTCCACACCTTCGAGATCTACGCGTGGACACTAGGCGGCGATGATCTCGAGGTCCGAGAAACAACGATCGAGATCTGGAAGGTAGCGGCGTGAGCGGCTGCTGTATCAGGATCCCGGTACCGTCGAGCGGCGGCGGTGCGGCGAGCCCCCTGGGGCTTGAGGAATACGTTTCGAGTCAATCCGATTCCGTGTTTGCCAGCGGGTCAGCGGTTTGGGTGACGACCGGAAAAACCCTCGTAACGCCCGCACTGCCGGCCGGCGACTATCGGATCGGCGCCTTCTACCAGTGTAGCTGCACGATACTCGGCGAGGGCCATTGGAGGCTTCGACTTGACGGGATCTCGAACGTTTGGCCGACCGATCACATTCAGGACTTTGGATCCGATGATGTGGTGTTCCCCGCCTACCGGTCCCGCGTCATCGCCTTGGCGGCCGGCGTCCATACGTTCGATTTGCAAACCCAACAAACGGGCGTCGAAACGACGACGACACGCGCCTCAGTCTTGGAGCTTTGGCGCGTACCTCCGAGCCTAGTGGGCGACAACATCGATCCTTGCGTCTGCACCCTCCAAGAGCAGCAAGACGCCTACGCCCTCACGACAACGCGACAGCTTGCGGGACGCACCTTCACCACCCCAGTGTTGACCGCCGGAACGTACCGGATCGGACTGTCACTGAACTACAACATCACGAGCGGAAGCTCGTTCGACCACAACATCCGCCAGATCTCGAGCGCGCTACTCTACACGACGGACTTTCGCGGGCGGGCGCGGGGCGGATCGGGATTCAATGGCGCGGCGCGATACATGGTCCGAGAAGTGACGCTCGGCGCCGGCGTCCATCAGTTCGATCTCGAGATCCTTTCGAGTTCGACCACATCCGTAAACCTTGGCGCCACAACGTGGACGCTCCACCGGGTACCGTGATCCATCATGGCCAGCACATTCATCTACCAGCACACCGACTTCCCGCAGCAAACGTGCAGCCCTGCGATCCTGGCCCGGCACATCCGTGAAGCCGGATACGCCGTAACGCTCACGGGCGCGAACCGCAAGCCGATCCAACCCGGGCCCGGCTTTACGGTCACGCTGAAGTTTTCGGGCGACCTGCAACCGGCTGAGGAAACGGACCTCAACGCGCAAGTCGCTTTCCACGATCCCGCCGACCCCGCTCAGATCCCACCGTCGGGCCACCCTCCGGAGGAGATAGCGCCCGAAGACTACGACGCCTGGGGGGACGATGTTCGGGACGACGGGGCTTCCATACAGGCCGCCATGACGGCCGCCAGCGCCATGGGGGGCGGTGTGGTGACGCTCCGGCCGTCCGCCACCTATCGACTCAGTGCGACGCTCATCATACCGACGCGGGTGATGCTGAAAATCCCAAACCTCGCCCGGCTGCGCATGATGGCCGATGCCGACGTTATCAGCATGCAGGCGGGATCGGTGTTGGATCATCGTGGTGAGATCGACTGCCAGGCGCCCGGATACACGTCATCGGCCATCCTATTGGATGGGATCCAACGTTTCAACCTGGGGGACGGTACGGCGATCCTCGGAGGCGGTGTGCTGCGCGGCCGCACCGACGCGCCGCCGCCGACGGGCCGCGGCCTCTACATGCACGCGCACACCAACCCAAACGACCACGTGGCTTGGGTCGATATCGATCTTGCGATCATCGGTTTCGGCGATGGCGTCCACCTACACGCCGAGGTCCCCAGCTCCGGCAACGCGTACGTCACAGCCAACAACATCAAAGCGAGGATCGCTAACTGCGTTCGGTTTTTCCATCTTGAGGGCGGGGGGCGGGCATCCAATAATGCGGTCAACGGCAACACGTTTCGCGGAAAAACGCAGACCCACGTCGGCCAACCGTACGCCGAGCGGGCCCTGTTGGCGAACGGCGGGTGGCTCAACGACTTTAACCTCCTGGTGAGCGACTGGGGGGGCGGCGACACGGCCGACCTTCGGGCGATCGAGTTTACGAAGGTGGCCTCTAACAACCGGCTTCTCTGCAATGTCGATCCGCGGTTCATCATCGACGAAAGCGTCGGCGGCGAGGGGCAAAACCGTATCGAGGTCTTGAACCGTTGGGCGCCTCGCGTGATCGGGATGGCGTCGCCGCCCGGCATCGACCACCCCACGTTTTTGGGCGATCAAAACGACATGTTGGCGGCCGCCACCCAACGCTACACCGTCACCGAATCGGTGGCGCCGTCGAGCGGCCTCGTGCGGGATGCGTTTTCCATCAGTCCGAACGTCGGGCCGCGATGGAACGCGCCCGCGGGTCCGGTCACGATCGAGATCGACTTCGGCGGCCCGATCAGCGGCTGCTATGCGTTTGGCTGTGCTTTCGGCACTCCGCTCATCCCCAAAAGCGTGGATCTCGAGTACGAGAACGGTGGCCAGTGGACGGCGCTTCACAGCACGACGACAAACGCCCGCCGTGAGATCATGGGGTACTTTGGATCCGCGGGCGTGAGCGGCACAACGAAGGTCCGGCTTACCATCTCGGATCCCGATGCGTCGGATCTCTGGCTTACCCGTCTCTACATGTTCGCTAGCTCCCGGCCCGGGCGGGCGTTCGTCCCGCAGGAGCGGTTCATATGGGCCGAAACCCCGGGGCCCGTCGACCCCGGCACCATCCAACCCGGCGCCACGGCCGTGGTCAACATCCCCACCCCATGGGCGGAGGTGATCGACGCCGTTTCGGGCATCGCGGTAGCGCCGGGAGGATTCGACATCGCCCTTGTGGCGACCGCGACCATCAACGGGTCCGAAAATACGTCGTTGAGGATCCGCAACACCGGCACGGTACCGGTGGCGGCTCCGGTCGGCATCTATTCGGTCGTCATCTACAAGCGACCGTTGCCCGGCTAGGCGGTCGGACGGCCGCGCCGGAACATGCGACGCCACCACGGCTTGGCGGCTTCGATTTTCTCCATCAGTTGATCGGCGGCCGTCTGGAGTTGTTCGGCGATCGCTTTCCACTCTTGCGCGGACTCTTGCAGCTCCGCGACACCGGCGGCGATGTGACGGCCCTCCATGGTGGCGACAAATAGACAATCCCGATCGGGCGCGAGGCTCCATAGTTCGAGCCGCTGTCCAGCCTCGACAAGATCCGAATCGTTGTCGGGATAGAGCCGCATCGTCGATCCGTCGGCGAGTCCGATGTTTTGGTGGTTGCCGCGCCGTGGCTCCGCGTAGCGGACCGTTTGATGTTCCATGTGCATTCGGTGAGCGTTTCACGTGGAGCGGGACGCCGCCACCCAGGTCGCGGGGCGCCCGGTTATGTAGCGGCCTCGAGGCCGCTACATAACCTGTAGGCCGAGCTGCTCGCCCGCTTGCGGTGGCGGACGCTCGAAGGTACATAACCGCACATGGCCGCACCCGTCGAAACCCGCCAAACCGTCGAAACGTTGCCGGGCGATCATCACCGGACGCCAATCACCTACCAGCGCGAGTTCGTCTCCAACGGACACGGGGGCCAACAGATCGGCCCCTACTGGTACGCCTACTATCGACCGAGGATCCACGGCGTCGCCGGGCGCCTGCGGAGCCTCTACATCGGGCGGCGCTGGCGATCCGTCGCGGAAGTACTTCGCCGGGCCGGTAGGTCGGGCAAGCGCTAGCGGGCCGCCGGCGCCTCGCCGCGAAAACCTGCGAAAACGTTTTCGCAGGTTTTCGGCGCACGCCTCAGTGGCCGCCGAAGAGACCGCGCCGGGCCCGCTCAATCAGCCGCGCCAGCTTGGGATCATCGTCGAACCGCGGCGCCGCGTCCCGCCGGCGGTCCGCCGGCGACCGGGGATCGGTAGAAACGGCGCGCCGTGCGGTTTTTTGCACCCCCGGATTCGGCGGTTCGGCGCCGTTTGCGTGTTTTTTTACGCCCGGGGTTCGAGCTCCAACCCCGCCGGCGCCCGGTTGGTCGGGGAGCCGCAAAAATGCGCGCGCCTCGCCTCGCGTCGGAGGCCCTTGGCCGGTTGCGGTCCCGAGGCCGCGGGATGTCACGGCCCCCGGCGGCCCGCCAGCGCCGCCGGTAGGGGGCGGAGCCCGCCGGGCGGACGTGTGGGGCGCCCGAAAACCCGGGCCCGCCAGCGGGGACCGTGGGGCGTTGGGCGGCGGGGTAGCGCGGTCGCCCGAAGGGCGTACATCGCGCGATTCATTTTCTTCAGGGGGGTTCGGGGGGGCGGAGCCCTCCCGCTCCGCCCTCCGGTCCCCCCAAGGGGGGGCGGGGGTGGGGTGCGAAATCTGCACCCCAATTCGTGTCCCCTCAGTGGCGGCCACTTTTCGCGGTGCCGACGCCGGTTCTTCGGTCACCGGGGCCGGATCCGTGGACGACGGGGCCGGATCCGTGGGGGGTGGGGGGCTCGGGAGGGGGGTGGGTTCGGGGGCGTCGGTTTTCGCGTCCTCAGACGCCGCAGCCTCGCCCCTGTGACGCTCCCGGATCTCCGCCGCCCGTTCGTAGGTGGCATCACGGGCCGCCTTGCGGGCCGTCCAATCGTCCCGGCGGGCCGCGTGACGTTTCACGCCCAGCCGCGCGCCATCGCGCCGCCGGCGCTCCGCCCAACCGTCCCCCATCGCCGCCAGCGCCACGGGTCCGAGCCTCAGCAGGTTCCGATCCTGGTCGCTGGGCCGCTCCCCGTCGCCGGGCCGCCATGTGCGGGGCGCCTGATTCTCTAGGATGCCGGATCGTGTCTTGACGCGACCATCGCCCCCCTCGCCCTCCACAAGCCCCAGCGCCACCATATCCCGCACCCAATACTGCACGGTGCGGCGTGAGACCCCCAGGATCGCCGCTAGCTCGGCGTTGGACAGCATGAGGGCGAAGGCCCGGCCCCTCACCTGGCATGTGTAGACGAGCCCGAACAACGACCGGAGCCGTCTAGGTACAAGCGCCTTGCCCTCGGATCCGTGCATGTTGGCCCACGCGGGAAGCTCGATCCCGGCGCGGCGCCGCGTGACGTCGTGGAGTCCCCAGCACTGGCGCTCCAGCTCCTGGCGCATCGCCAGATCGAGTTCGCTCCAATGGCGCCCACGGTGGCAATGTTGCCCCCAGCGGGTGCGCTCGAGAGACTCGGGCCGCCATGCGGGCCCGGGCTCGTTGGCGCGCCTCCATCCCGCCAGCTCGTAGGGCTCACGGGCCGGCGCACGTGGTGCGGATTGCGTTTCGGGCGAAACTGCTACAACCTGCATGTGTTCTCCTCCTTTGAAAAAATCGCACTTTTCGCGGGGGGCTTGGCCCTCGCATCCTGTGACCGCTCCACAACCGAGCCCACGGGATGCGGGGGCTGGTTTGATTGCATGGTGGAGTGCGGCGACTTCGAGTCTTGCGACCAAGTTTGCGAGGCTCCGGAGGATCCGGCGTCCTGGCACGTCTCCCGCGCGGTCCTCAGTGCCACGGGTCCGGCCCGTGACGATGTCATGGCCGCGTGCGGCCTCATGTGAGACCCCGCAGCGCAGCGACGATCTGGTTGGGGCTCACGGTGCCGTCGGCGAACGCCAGATCGCCCCACCGATCGATCCACCGTTGGGCGTCCATCGGTAGGCAACTGTAGATCCAGCCGCTGCACACATGGCCATCGTCCCCTAGTGCGTAGGGTTGGCCGACGCTGGCGCGTGCGCACCCGTACGCCTCCGCCGCCCATGTGACGGGCAGCGGTAGGATCTCGATCCGCGACCAATCCAGCTCCCGATCCGGTACCCGCACCACGCCACGCGACGGCCGACAATCCAGGATCAGCGGGCCATCGGTTCCGGCCTCGCACCCCTGGAGGGCAACGTGCGAGAACCCACGGCGTCCCGAGTGTGCGTCAATGATGCTGTTACGATCCGCCCGATAGGCGAGCACCGAAACCGTGCATTGCGAGAGGCGCTCCACGACCCGGGGACCGGTCCGGCCGCCGCCTCGAAAAACGGCGGACCCCAGCCCCCACGCCAACGCACCGATCGCAACGTGGCCGATCACTGGGGCGCCTCCGCTGGATTGGCTGGCGGGTCGGACTTCGGCGGCTTTGACTCACGGATCGCCATAGAGATCCAGGCGAACGCGGCACCACCGGCCGCGAACGCAAATCCCGTCCAAAACATCTCGTGCAGCCGCCGCACGCCCGTCTTAGTTGACGCCACCATTGGCCATTGCGATGCAAATGTCGGCGAAGGTGCCGGGCTCGTAGATCGGGATGATCTCGAACATGACGGAGATCGCTCCCGCGACACCGTCGCCCGTGAACCTCAGTTGTGTGTTGGGACTGAGGATCCGACACCCCGAAAAAAAGATGTCGGTGCCGTTGTTGCCCAACACCAACGGATCCCGATCCATCGAGATATCGAGGACCGTCCCATCCGCGGCACGGCCGGGCGTGTTCAGTTTGTTGATCGTGATCGCGGGACCGGTTCCGGGCTCATCCTGAAACAAGTGCACGTTGTGCAAGAGATACGAAAGCACGTTGCTATCGTGGTATTTGAGTTCGGGCGGCCGCACTCCTTCGATCGTGTTTGCGACCGATCCGGCGAGTGCCGATTGCACCGCCTCGTGCGGGCTCCATACCCCCAGGTTGCCCGGTAGGTCGGCGGTAAACGTTTGGGGCCGCGGCGCCAGCGAGCGCCCCAGCGGCAACGCGCCGATCGGTGTGACACCGTCGAGCGTCGCGTTTACGGAGGCATAGACGAACGCCATTGTGTTCTGCTTGTTCATGATCCCTCGTTTGCGATGTTGAGCGTCATACCCAGCACCGCCTGTTGGCCGGGCCACGTGCGCGGCTCGGCGGGTAGTTCGGCGAAACCGCGGGACAACCCCACGGCATCGAGCGCCTTAAGAAACCGAGCCCGGACCTCCGCCGACGGTGGACATCCGGGGATTGACTTGATCTCGTCCACGTCATCGACCAGCGCCCCACAGGCCCAACCGCGACGGATCGCCAACCAGTCGGGCTTCAGAACGTTGCCCATTTTTTGCCGCCACCGCTCCACCATTCGATAGGCGTAGTCGGCCCCGATCGCGATGTTGATCGCCGGCATCAGCAACAACGAAGGGTCGTCCACGATCCCCTGGTTGCTCGAGGAGCGCGGCCGGATCTGTAGCAGTCCGCGGGCGGCG
>Ga0209954_1000048_pt1 | contig 19193 bp, 29 predicted proteins | sample SalPon2A_A_D2_MG_FD_185715 | JGI IMG/M metagenome (GOLD analysis project Ga0209954, IMG submission 185715) | Soil microbial communities from South San Francisco under conditions of wetland restoration - Salt Pond MetaG R2A_A_D2_MG (SPAdes)... | ecosystem: Environmental > Terrestrial > Soil >...
AAACGAAAAAGAAAATAAATGGTTGTATTGTTGGACTAGATAGAGGGATTTACAATTTAATAACAACTTCCAACGGTAAAAGTTTTTCTGGTAAAGAAATAAGAAAAAATCAAAGAAAGTTTCTTTACTTGAGAAAAAAACTGTCTGTAAAAGGCACTCAATCCGCAAAGCGCCGACTAAGGGCGCTAAGCGGAAGAGAAAAGCGGTTCAACAGACATATTAATCACTGTATATCAAAAGATCTTTCTCAAGACAAAAATGTAAAAGTTTACGTTTTAGAAGATCTTAAGGGTATAAGAAAGCAAAGAAAGGGAAAAATTTTAAATAAGTGGCTATCATCTTGGTGTTTTTTTCAATTAGAACAATTTCTTAACTACAAGTGTGAAGAACAGGGAATTTTAATTGAAAAAGTTGATCCAAGATACACAAGTCAAAAATGTTCACGCTGTGGACATAGAGAAAAAAAGAATAGAAGTAAATCTAAATTTCTTTGTAAAAAATGTGGATATGCAGATCATGCAGATTGTAATGCTGCAATTAATATAAAAAATAATTACATCTTATCTCAACACTTGAATGTTGAGCAGGCACCAGTCAATGTGCCATACGTTTCGTGTCTAAACTACACAGAAACAAGCCCCCATGCTTGTCATGGGGGTAGTTGACGGAAAGAACTATTGATGGGAGGGTTGATTTATTAAATGATGATGCATTTGATGTTTGGAATAAAATTAGAGGTTTAGAGCATCCAGGATTTGAGTCTGCCTACATCATTGAAAATGATAAAAAGGTTTTTTTAAAAACAAGTGACGTTATTTATGATCTTGAAAAAAATGAGATAAAAAGATATGGTGTTCCCATTTATAATAAATAATTATTCTAAAGGGTTTTTTGAAGAATACAAAAAATATTGAAGAAATTGAGAAAAATTTGAAAGAAAATGGATTTTCTAATCTTGAACCATTTTTGACTAAAAATAAATGTTTTGCAATTAAAAAACAAATAATGGACTTTATTAAAGATAACAATTTAAAAATAGGAAATTATGAAAATTATAAAGTTATAGATTCAAAAAAAATTGAAAATGTTCAAAACATTAAATCGCCAACGATAGCAATACGTGGTCACCATGGATATGATACGGGAATGCTTGACATTTTCAATGCTTCAGATTTATTTGACCTAATCCCTAAAGCAGAAATGGTAAGCAAAGCTAGAAAAATAATTGAAGATTGTGGATATAGCGTATCAAAATGTTCTCAATCTGTTTATTATAACGACAGTATTGTTGATACTGCAACATTCCACAGAGATTGTCCGATTGATTCTAATAAGGTTTTATTTAAACTTTTTACATATGTAACAAACGTTTCTACATTAAGTTATGGTCCTTATTGTTACATTCGAGGAACTCATAGAAAAGATATTTCAAAAAATATATCTAATCAATTAATTGGAAAAACAACCCATGGACAGGATATAGAATTGCGTCCAGAAATATTTTTAGGTCCTCCCGGAACTACTTTTGTTTCCAACCAAAAAGGGGTTCACAAAGGTTGGGAACAAAAAATGGGAAAAGTAAGAATTGCTATTGTTACAAAAATAAGGGGATAAAAAAGACATTAATAATATCTAATATTATATATAATTTTGATAAAAACGAGGTAAAAAGATATGATACCCCTAAACAAGATTGATATTTCAGAAAGACACGATATATTTTTAAGAGAATATGTTTTAAAGTATCGTGACAAAGAAACATATAATAAATTTATAGAAAATATTGAAAAAAGAAGTGGGAAAAAACATAATAAAACTTATAAAAAATTTATTTCTTTGTTAGAAAGTGTTGAAAGTGGAGACTTTAATCAAAGGCACTTAATAGATGTTGAATTGTTGATGGGAAAAATTATAAAACCTAGAGATGGTGCGCATAGAATTGCAATATTGAGGCATTTAAATCTTGACAGAGATATCCAAACAAAAGTTGTTGAGCAACATAAAATTATCAAAAACAGATCGCCAGGATATATTGTTGGCGATTATTCTGAATATGGAAGAGGTGATGTTTTTGAGGAAATAAAAGAAAGTTGTTTAGAGTTTATTGGGGATAGAGCAAAAAAGATAAGTAAAATTTGTATTGTTGGAAATTCTCCTAATGTGTTTGAAAATGAATGTGGAGAATTTATTGACTCTTGTGATTATGTGATAAGGATAAATGATTTTGAAACCAAAAAAGAATACAACAAATTTGTTGGGTCTAAAACTGACATAGCCTCTTATTCATTTTCTCCAGCTAATGGTAATATAAAAGAGGAAATAATAAAAAACAATATAAAGAATATATGGTGTTGTAGATTGCGTGAAGATAAAAGGATCTCTATAGCTAAAACAAAATTGCCTAATTCATTTAGTTTGAAATCAATGGTATGGGCAGAAAAAAAGGTTTGGTTAAAAGCTTCTGGTGTGGTACAAGAACATTGGAGGGGACAGCCGTCATCAGGATTATCTACTGTTGAGATGGCTTATTTTCGTTTTCCCAATTCCAAAATTTATTTACATGGATTTGATAGAGATCAACATAAGAAGCACTATTTTGATTCAAGCTTTATAGATAAGGGGAGGGTTGGTCATGATTGGAAAATTGAGATGGATTATCTTGAAGGTCTTGCAAAAAATGGAAAATTAACATTTGTTTCTGATATAGTTTAAGTGATGGAATCATTACAAAAAAGATTTAATTTTCTTAAGTTAGAAAGTCCATATCTCATAGCTGAGATTGGAATTAATCACAATGGAGATGTTTCTATTGCCAAGAAACTTATAGATGCTTCAGTGGCGTGTGGGTGGGATTGTGTTAAGTTTCAAAAAAGAACTCCAGACATTTGTGTTCCAGAACATCAAAAATCTCTTATGAGAAAAACTCCTTGGGGAGAAATGACGTATTTGGAATATAAAAAGAAAATAGAGTTTGGATTTAGTCAATATTTGTTAATAGACAATTATTGTTATGATTCTTTAAGTAAAAAAATTGATTGGACGGTATCTGTTTGGGATGAGCCCAGCGTTGATTTTATTGAGAGTAATTTTGACGTACCATTTTTGAAGATACCGTCAGCTAAACTAACAGACCATAATTTGATAAAAAGAGCAATTAAAGTTGCTCCACTTTTAGTTTCAACTGGAATGAGTACACATGAAGAGATAGATAGAACAGTGAATATATTATATGATGTTTCAGGACCAGAAAATTTTGCACTTATGCACTGTAATTCGTCTTATCCAGCAAAAAATTCTGAGTTGAACCTTAAGTGCATACCGAACTTTATTAAAAGATATGGTTGTAGTGTAGGATATTCGGACCATAACTACGGATTAGTGTCCAGCACTACAGCTGTAGCTTTGGGGGCAAAAATAATTGAGAGACACGTTACCCTTGACAGAACAATGTGGGGAACGGATCAATCAAGTAGTGTTGAATTACCAGGAATGTATAAATTAAAAAAACACATTGATGATGTTCTAGAAATGCTTGGAGACGGAAGAAAGGTACTTTATGAAAGTGAAAAACCGGCAAGAAGAAAGCTTAGAGGAACGGATTAAAAATATAACTTTATTAGCTGTGGATTTAGACGGAGTATTAACGGACGGAACAATTACGATTGATTCCAATGGAAAAGCTTCTAAGTCTGTTAACTATTTGGATCGTGATGCAATTAATTTTTGGAGAGAAAATAACAAATTTGCTATCATTACTGGTGGAGGAGGGTTTCTTCAAGAAACTATAGTAAATTTTATTGGGTGTGACTATTGTATTTATAAAGCAAGAAACAAAGAAAAAGCCCTTGTTGATATGTGTGAAAAATTAGGCATTGATGTAAATAACGTATGTTATATTGGAGATGCTGAACGGGATTTACCAGCAATAAAAGCTTCTGGTTTTGGAATGACCCCTAAAAATGGAGCAACATTATGTAAAGATGAGTCCGATCTTATTTTAGACAATATTGGTGGTCATGGATGTGTTAATGAGGCAATAGAGTTTTTAAGTGGAATTAAATTATTATGAAAATACATTTTTCAAACGTAAATTTTTCTAGTAATACTGGACCTAATTCATTTGGGCATAGATTAGCAGATCAATTTGAAAAACTTGGACATGAAATAGTGCTTGACTATAAACGACCTCATGATGTGTTTTTGGCATTTATTGAAGCAGCAAGTAATCCATACCCAAGAGCAAAAACGGTTTTGAGATTAGACGGAATATGGTTTAAGCCTAATGATTTTGAAAAAAACAATAGATCAATAAAACAATGTTATATGAATTTTGATAAGGTTATTTGGCAATCTGATTTTGATAGACAGATGATTGAAAAATGGTTTGGAAAAAGAGATGGACACGTAATTCATAACGGAATTGAGTTAAAATCATATAAACCATATCAATTACCTCAAAATTTTTCAAAAGAAGGACCTTTTCCAGAAAATCATATATATTTTATTTGTTCATCTAATTGGCATGGGCAAAAAAGATTACCTGACAACATCAGACTATTTAAAAGAATAAGAAAATTTTTACGATCAAAGAATATTGATTCTACACTATTGGTTTTGGGCAATTATGACAATAATGTAGCTAAAGAAGTTATTAAGGTTTGGACTAAAGGTTCTCCAGAAAGAATTGCTTGGATTGGAAATGCGTCTCATCAAGAATGCTTAGAGTTATATTCAGCTGTTGCTAAAAGTGGCGGGTATATGATTCATTTAGCATTTGCCGATCATAGCCCAAATGTTTTGTGCGAAGCTTTATCGCAAAGGTGTCCAGTAATATATGCTTCTGACGGTGGTGGTTGTAAGGAATTGGTTCTCAAAAGTGGAATAGAGGTTCCATCAACAAAAAAATATAATTTTGAATTGGTAGACTATGACAACCCACCCCCTATAGACATTAACAAATTTAAAATTCCCAAAAATCAAGTTTTTGTTAAAAACGAGCATGTTAATATTGAATTGATTGCCAGGAGATATTTGGGGGTGATGAGGTAGAAAAAAGTTAAAACTTCTACTGATCTGTGGTATACTGAAAACAAGCCAAAAGAAAACAAGGCTAAAAGGAAAGGAAAAATATGACAACAACAACTAGAACATTTGACATTGTACAAAACGAAAGAACTGGTCAGTGGAGATTCGTTAGAACCTCTTCTGGTCGAGCAGTTAGGGTTTTCCCCAATCAGAAAACTGCGATTTCAGCAGCAAGAGATCTTGTTGGAACATTTCCAGCAGTAGTTAGAATTCATGAAGCTGGAACTAATAGAGTACGAGAAACACGATCATACAATATGTAAAACAAAGATAGTATCGTATATGTACTCCTAAGGTGGAATTTACATTCCACCTTTTTTATTGTAAAATTTTAAAGATTAAGATTATGAAATATAAAGTATTTTTACTTCCACCAGGAGAGAATTGGATCTGTGACAGGTTTACGGACGAATGGTATAAGTACAATTCAGATATTTCAACAAAAAACCCATATGAGGCTGATGTTATTTGGCTAATAGCAGATTGGTGTTTTAATCAATTGCCTTATGATTTATTAAGAAAAAAGAAAGTAATAACAACAAATTTTCATATTGTTCCTGAAAAGTTTAATAATATATCCCGAGTTCATTTTGAGCACAGAGATTTAGTAACCGATCTCTATAATGCATCTTGTAACAAGACGGCTGAATATTTGAGAAAAATTGGAACAAAAAAACCAATAAAAACAGAATTGTTTTGGGTAAATCAAAATATTTGGTTTGACATAACAAAAGAGAAGGCAAGAAAAATATTAGGATTAGAGATTAATGATGATGAAAATCTGATAGGATCATTTCAGCGCGATACGGAAGGGAATTCAATAGGAGAAGGAAAAGAACCAAAACCTAAAATAGAAAAGGGTCCTGAGTTGTTTTGTGATTTGATGGAATATATTAGGGATAATTCAAAAGTTAAACCAGTTGTTTTGTTGGGGGGGTGGAGGCGCCAATATGTTATTCGTCGATTAGAGCAAGCAAAAATAAAATATATTTACAAAGAACTTCCAAGTTTTGAAACTTTGAATCTTATGTATAATTCTTTAGATTGTTATTTTGTTACGTCAAAGTATGAGGGGGGACCACAAGCACTTTTGGAGTGTGGTGCTACAAAAACTCCCGTTATTTCTACTGATGTTGGAGTAGCTTCACATATATTGCCACCATTTTCAATATCAAAAGAAAGAACGCCAAAATCATTATATGATTGTAGTGTGGAAACTGGGTACGTTTTTAATAAAGTTAAAAAACTTTTTATTCCTGATGGATTTAAACCATTTAGAAAAATTATAGAGGACTTATGCGAAAGAAAAACAGGGCTTTAATTACGGGAATTAGTGGACAAGATGGGGCATATTTATCTAAATTGCTTTTAAAAAAGGGATATGAAGTATATGGGGCGGCAAGAAGAAGTGCTTCAAATGAATTTTGGAGATTGAAAGAGCTTGGTATATTAGATCAAGTAAAAGTGGTTCCATTTGAATTGCTTGAACAGAGTAATATAGTAAATACACTAAAAGAAGTTAGACCAGATGAGATTTATAATTTGGCAGCAATGAGCTTTGTTGGAGATTCATTCAACCAATCCGTTTTCACGGGAGATGTGAATGGATTGGGTGTTGTTAGGATGTTAGAAGCAATGAGAACTAACTTACCTAAGGCGAAATTTTATCAAGCATCTACCTCGGAAATGTTTGGTCATGCTCAAGAAACGCCACAAAATGAAAATACACCTTTTTATCCTCGTAGTCCATATGGTTGTTCAAAATTGTATGCCCATTGGTCTGTTGTAAATTATAGAGAAGCATATGGATTACATTGTTCTTCTGGAATATTGTTTAATCATGAATCTCCCTTAAGGGGAGAAGAATTCGTTACGAGAAAAACAGTAAAAACATTATGTCAAATAAAAGTGGAACAAAAAAATATTCTTGAGCTTGGAAATTTAAATGCAAAAAGAGATTGGGGTCATGCAGAAGATTATGTTGATGGCATGTATAGGATGCTTCAGCAGGAAATTCCACAAGATTATGTTTTGGCAACAGGAAAAACTCATACAATTAGAGAATTTGTGAACATTTCCGCTTCAGAATTGGGGTGGGAATTAAGGTGGGAAGGAGAAAATGAAAACGAAAAAGCCTATAGATCTTGTGATAATAAACTTATTGTGCAGGTAAATCCAAAATTTTACAGACCATCTGAGGTTCATTTATTGTGTGGAAATGCCTATAAGTCACGAAAAACGTTAAAATGGTCCCCAAAACATGATTTGTCATCACTTATAAGTGATATGATTAAGTCCGATCTAAAAAGAGCAATTAAGTTATGATATAATATATATTATGAAAACATTTGTAACATATTTGAAATTTTTATTTAGTCCGAAATCCCTAATAACAGAACCAATTTTGGACTCTCCAACCTATGGATCTTTTTGGTATTGTATGGATACTATATTTGATCAAAAGAAAAAATTTAAATTATTAAAAAAAGACGATATAAATTATATTGTTTTTTCTAATGGGTCCTATAGTTTGTCTCCCTACTTTACTATAATGAAATTTGTTAATTCTATTTCCTTAAAGGATATGTTGAAAGGGATGGGTGAAGAATATAAAAGGAAAGGAGAGGTTTATCCAAAGGTTGAGGTTTTAAAATGAAAAAATTTTTTAATAAAATTAAAAATTGGTTTATAGTAATGTGGTATAACTATAAACTTAAAAAATATTTAAGTGAGTCTACGTCTTTATTTCCCGAGATCACTTCGGAAGAAATAAAGTATTGTTATAAAGTTTTGGGCGATATAAGAGTAGAACGAAGAAATGAAAATATCAAAAAACGAAACAAAAAATTAGAAAAAATAATTTTTGATAGTAATACTAAAAAATTGAGCGATGTTCAATCCGAAACCGATAGTTTAATGATGAATTATTTGTTTTTAAAGTCTGACAATTCATTACAAGATGAATCGTTCTATAGAGAATGTGGATATAATCTTGAAAACGTTGGTTCTTTATATGGAAATGATTTTGGTGTTCTCGTAGAGTTGTGTGTTTTATCAGAACAACATAAACAACTTGGAATAAAAAGAGTTAAAACTGGATTAGTAGATTTAGAGTAGTGTTGATTTTTATTAAAAACCCCAGGACTGGAGGAACCTCTTTATTGAGAGGAATTGGGGAGAGTAAAAAAATAATAACAATAAAAAGTCCTAGTAGAGTTTTTGATTTTAAAAGTAAAAACCCTGATCTTTGGAAGAAAAGCATAAAATTTTCAATAGTAAGAAATCCATATACAAAAGTAATATCTGGATATAGTTTTCATAAAGCAGTGTGGGGAATGTCTTTGTATGATACATTAAAAAAATTTACTGAACCACATGATTTTTGGACTGTTGAAAACCTAAAAGAAACAAAATCCCCTAAAGAATGGGATAAGTATTCAGTTTATGAACATGTGTGTTTACCTCAGTCTTCTTTTTTATTTGACAAAGACGGCTCTTTTTTGTGTGATGAAATTATTAGATTTGAATATTTAGAGGAACAATTAACGGATTTTTTACTTAAAAATGGGATAAAAATTGATCTTCCACACATAAATCAATCCTTTAAAAGAAAAAGAGATTATGATTTCTCAGAAAGAGAAAAAAAATTAATACAAAAAATATTTAGAAAAGATTTTATTAATTTTAGATATAAATTCTGATATAATCATTTTATGACTGATATCGGAATTGTTGGACAGGGTTTTGTTGGGTCAACTATGAGAGAGTGTTTAAAGTCTCATCATACTGTTCACACTTATGACAAGTTCGTGAGTGAGAAATCAACAGTTGAAAACTTATTTAATCTTGTTTATAGTGCAAGAATTATTTTTGTTTGTGTTCCAACCCCAATGAAAATGAGCACAGGAGAATGTGATACATCTATTGTAGAAGAGGTTGTTGAAGACTTAGCACAAGCCAGTAGACTTCAGTCTAAATATCAAAATGGACATATCGTTGTAATACGCTCGACAGTTCCGCCAGGTACGACTGAAAGACTGAATAGAAAATATGACGATATAGAAGTATGTTTTCAGCCCGAGTTCCTTAGAGAAGCAAGTCCAATTGAAGACTTTAAAAATCAGAACAGAATTGTTTTGGGGGGAGACTTGGGAAAGAAATTAATAAATAAACTTGATCCTTTGACTGAGATTAGTTTGGTTTATAGAGAAGTATTTCCAAAAATTCCTATTTTAACTACTAATGCTACTACAGCTGAAATGGTAAAATATATTACTAATTGTTATTTGTCTACAAAGGTAGTCTTTGCCAATATGGTGTATGATATGTGCAATTCGTTGAATATTGACTATGATACAACAATTAGAATTTCAAAATATGATAATAGACTTGGAGAATCACATTGGCAAGTGCCAGGTCCTGATGGGGATAGGTGCTTTGGGGGGCATTGTTTGCCAAAAGATCTGTCATCCCTTATCTATGAAATGGAAAAACAAAATATAAAGTGTGATCCATTAAAGTCGGTCAAATCTTATAATGAAGAGGTTAGAAATAATAAAGATTGGCTTGAAATGGAAGGTAGAGCAGTTACAAAGGAATAATCGTTTTTTATGGTGATTGGATAATAATTAGTCTTATAAGGGACTAATTTTATTTTATGCCTAGAAATGTAAACATAAAACAATTTCAAGTTAAAGACTCTTTAAATCAAGAAATTTGGGACGAAATGAAGCTGAGACCCGAGATTCGGGATAGATTATTAGCATCAGCTATTGACTTTATTGAGTTTATGGGTATAAAAATAAACCCTCTTGACATTACCATTACTGGTTCAATGGCAAATTATAATTGGTCTAAAAATAGCGATATAGACTTACATATAATAATTGACTTTATGAGAATTGACAGTAATGTTGATTTGGTTAAAGAGTTGTTTATTGCGAAAAAACAGGTATGGAATAATAAACGAGAAGTTAAAATAAAAGGATTTGATGTTGAAATTTATGGACAAGACATAGAAGAGCCTCACACATCTTCGGGAGTCTATTCGGTTTTAACAAATAGGTGGATAACAAAACCGTCAAAGAGAAATCCAAAAATAGATGCAAACGGTATAAAAAATAAAGCTATGGAGATGGCTAGATTAATTGATCATGCGATTAAAACAGATTGTAGCATGAAATATTTGGTTAAAATAAAAGACAAATTAAAAAAAATGAGACAGTCTGGTTTGGATCGGGAGGGAGAGTTTTCAGTAGAAAATCTTGCATTTAAGGCATTAAGAAGAAATGGGCAAATTGAGAAATTAATAAATGCTATTCTTGATAGAAAGAATAAAATGTTATCTTTAGAAATAGAGATGTAATTTTTGTTTAGTCCAAATGATTAAAGAAGGTAATGGAGTTAATTAAGGATTTTTCTAATTTGGAATCAATTGAAATTTGGGAAGATAAAAAAGAAAATATAGAGGCTTTTCACGAACTTAAGGGTGATCTGGAAAATATAAAATTAAAAATAAATCATGTTAAGTGATAAACTTACTATGTGATTTTGCCAACAGGAAAAGATTTTGTTTCATTTAGTGAATTGCAAGATCATGAGAAGTGCAACAATAAGCATTATCTGAAACATATAAAGAAAATAAAATTATATAAAGAAACTGTTCATACTGAATTTGGAAATTCGGTTCATTCTGTTCTTGAGTGTTTTTTAAAGAATCAAGATATGGATTATGAAATGGCAGAAAAAGAAATTAGAGATAGGTGGAAAAAGTATAATCTTGATGGATTTGAAGTAATAGGTAAAAATGAAGAAGTATTAGAAATTAGAAATGTTGATTGGTATGTAAGGGCGATCAAGAGGGTACTAGAAGAAATTCCAATGTTTTTAGACTTAACATTTCCTGGGTGGACGACGGTTTCAGCAGAAGAAAGGTTATATGAAAAATTGCCCTCATCATTTGATGGACTGTTTTTTAAGGGATTTATTGATGCTGTTATTAAAACTGGTCCTGAGTATGAGCCGGTCTATTATATTTTAGATTGGAAAAGTTCTGAAAATGGTTGGAAAGACTGGAAAAAAAGAGATAAGATGACAAATTATCAACCAATCTATTACAGAGAATTCTGGTCAGCAAAAAACAAATTAAAAAGACATAACATAAAATGTGGATTTGTTATTTTGTCTTATGGAGAAAACGTAAAAGGTCCAAAGTGTGAACTTTTATTAATAAAACCAACTAGAGGTAAGAGGGTGGGGGCTCTGAAAGTAATAAAAGATCTAGTTTCTTCTGTGACTTCAGAGGAAGAACCTAAAAAAACAACAAGAACAATACAGGGGTGGGACAATTGCAAATATTGCGATTATGCTAATACAGAATATTGTGATGGGTGGAAGAAAAACGAGAAATAAAAATTATTCTTTGAAAACATTATCTCTATGATATTTTAGGTATTTTGGTCGTTCTCCTCTTAATTTTATTCTTTCATTTCCTGTTAGTCCAAAATAAATCAGGTCTTCTCTTGGAAATTGTTTTGATATTAAAATTTTTCCATGTTCATCAAATGAGATAATCCCATTATCGAGTAGTCTGTGAATGCTTGTTAATAGAGAAATTGAATTACTTGGATCGTTTTTTTCATATTCTTCACAAACTGAATATGGCTTTATGTGACAAGCATCAATGGCGCATGCGTGATTACATAGTGTTGCTTCGCAAAATGGTTGCTGACAAGTTGAGCCACTTGACTTTAATGTTCTTTTTCTAAAAGTTTTTTGTTTAGTTCTTTTTGTCACATTTTTATATTATCATTTTTTTATTTTTTATGTAATTTCTCTCCAAGAAATTGCGGCAAAAAGGTTTTCTGTTGTACCACCAATTACTTGTGCAGATAAAACCATTTCGTCAACATTGTTGTTGAGATCAGATCCCAATTGAAGTCCTGGACTTTCATCTTCAGATATTAATTGTGCAGGTGTTTGAGCATTTCCACCAGCAACATATCCACTTCGGATTACAATTCCTCCAGATAGGCTGTTTGTTACGTCTCTTGATATATCATATTCAACAGAACTGCTGACTACAGATTGCCAATTTGCATTGTCTGAACCGTTTATTGTTGGATTTAATGTTAGTTCCCACAAAAGATCGGCACTTGTTGTTGTCATAATTGAAAATCCTGTTGGAATAACCTTTGCCCCTATGTAATTTGACTTTTTTCTTATTGAAATAAGAGGTACCAGTTCATTTTCAGAAACTATTTCAATACTTCCAGTTCCTCTGTTCGCTGTTCTCTTTTGTCCAATAGGCTCATAACCACCTTCAGATACTGCTGATGAACATATTTGTTCTAATGTTCCGGTAGTTGAGGCATTTCCAGTTGTTTTAATTTCATATCTAATTGGTAAATTTGGTGTGCTCATATAGACAGAATTGGTGTTATTTGCATGTAGAAATTCATGACAATTAATTAAAGAGCCATTATTGGCAAAGCTAATTCTTACTCGTCCGGCACCTAACCATTGAAAATCAATTATCATTATTTGAGCTTTTGTTAAGTCTAAATTTACTTGACTGGCCCCAGTTCCATCTAATTTGTCTTTGTTCCAAGCACTTTGTGATATTACCGTATCAACAGGAGTTCCAGTAACATTGCTTCTAAGAACACAATTTATATTTTTTCCATTTTGTTCCAAAAAAATACCATTTGAGTCATCAAAATATCCAACTCGTTTTCTTATATTTGTATTTCCTTCGTCCATAATAAATGTTTTTGTTATTTTTAATGATTTCCCAGGTTGATAGTCAATTCTTTGTTTTGATTGTCTTATTGCAAGAGAGCCACTAGTAGATGTTACAGATAATAATGTTGATGCTCTATTAGCATTATGAGTACCTGTAGCACTTGTTTCATATTTGGTTGTCCAAAACAATTCAGAACCATCAAATAATTGTTTACTATCAAATAGTGTTTCGGGTTCAGATATCCTATATCTACCAAATGCATCTACTGATGGTGAATCTGATGATCTTATGTAAATTTCTGGAAAAAATGTCATTTTGTCTCCCTTATAAAATAAACCAGTTGCTACCTGAGGTTATTAATGTTAATGATGTATATGGAATAGAAAACTCTTTAGCTTGTACTCCATCAATGTTTTGTCCGGTCGTTCCAGAAAGAACCAATAAATTATTGGTATTATCTATTTTTTTAATTCTTTTCATGGTTCCGGAAAGAAGGTTATTTGCATTTGGAAGTGTAAAAGTTATTTTTCCAGATGAAGCATCTCCAAAAATAACTGATTCATCACCTATGCTATAATTGCTTGTTTTTGTAACAATTGATAAATTTAAAGATTTTTTGACGGATATATCGCCAGCAGACAATCTTCCACCTTCAATAGAAATTCCTCCTGTTTGATCTTTTACTTGATATAAACCTTTGTTTGGTTCATAGATTACCTTTACTGACATTACTGTTTTATAATTAGTACTTATTATTGTGTCAAAGACAAAAAACTTTAATAAAACACATAATAAAAATCATCAGCATAAGTTATGTGCGAAAAATTTGCGCAAATGTTATATGGGATACGAGTTATTAGGTGAAGACGAAGATGGTGATGAGGGCGAAGATGATAGTCATAGTGGGGATATTGATGATTTAATTGGTTCTTTTGATTTGGGTGCAGATGATTCAGATCCAATGATTTCACATACGTCTGGAGGTTCTTCTGTTCGGTCTACTTCAAAAACGGTAGGAAAAAAAAGAAAAGGACTTAGAAAAATATTCAATATATCATTAGATAAGAATGCTATGAGAAAATCTGGAATGGGAGATTTTTACGGAGATATTGAAGAAAAAGAGAAAAAAAAGAAGAAAAAGAAGAAAAAAATAGGGTTAGGTTGGGGAAACCCCTTAACTCCAGGAGCAAGTCCAGCTGGAATGGTTGCAGGACCTGGAGAATCAATAGATAGAAAAAGTAAAAAATCTTTAAAAGAAGAAAATAAAAAAATAAGAATTGATACTATTGTTCGTCATGTTGATACGATTGGAAGAGACGAACATAAATATGTTATTTTGGCAGGAAACGTTGATTCCAATGAGCTATATGGGCATATGGACATAGGTGTTGTGGGTGATCAGGCTCACGTAGAATGGGTAGAAACAAAAGAAGAATATAGAAGACTTGGAGTAGCTTCTGCAATATATAGAGAATTGAAAAGCTGGGCAAAAAAAGAAAATCTAAAAGTAATTGGTGGAATGAGAACTCCAGAAGGTGAAAAGCTTTATCGTCAAAACAAAAAGGTAGGGATTTCAGAATCGGTAGTATATCGTGCAACCTCACCTGAAGAAGCCTTTGCTATTCTGACAAAGTCAAAAAAATATTGGGGGGATGACTTAGAAGAATTTAGAAAGGGGCAGATGTGGTTTTCTGATAGGGGTAAGGCAGAGCAACAAGCAAAATTGAGAAATATTTCCTATATTTTAGTAGCTGATAGTAGTAATCATCATCCAGTTTATGCCATTAACTTTGAAACAGGAAGTAAAATTAATCTAAATGAACTTAGAATAAGGTTAGTGGCAAGAAACATAATAAAAGAAACAATTAAAAATACTTTCTGGGATGATATTGATGCCTATCCAGCAAGTAGAAAAAAAGAAAATGGTGAAGATGAAGAAAGTCCCATAAGAGATTATGTTATGGTTGCTCATCCACCTAAAGTTAAGGGATATTAAGTCAAAAATACGGCTTTGGTATATGTGAGATTATCTCTATGGATTCAGTGTAATATAGGTCGTGAAGTTGTTGAGAGTCGTATACATGAAAAATTTCATCTATTACTGGTATCATGTTTCTTATAAAAAATGCCCGTAAGGGCCTTGTGTATATTTCCCTTCGACACTGATCAACAAAGAGGTCCGGACTTGGGAAGCATCCGAGACATTTTTTTCTGTGCCACCAGAAGTTGATTCAGTTTGGACTTGTACAAACACATTCCGTAGTCTAGTCAACTGTTTAGTCTTAATTGTTTCCAATTGGCTTTTGTACTCCTTTTAAGCCCCCATGCTTGTCATGGGGGTAGTTGACTGCTCTTTTTAATTTTCTAAATTTGGAAGTGAAATCTTTACATTTTCAATGCAAGATCTACACAAAGGACAATTAGAAATGTGATCAATTATATTTTTATTACATTTGTTGCTATTGCTTTGTATGTTGTGTAAAAATATCTTAATTTGGTCTAAACTAAGGTGGTTATTGTGTTTCATATTTTTTTTCTTTCCTTTTTTATATTACATTATTAGCCCTGCCGAGACTCGAACTCGATTCTAAAGGATGAAAGCCTTCAATCTTACCCATAGACCACAGGGCCATAAAGTATTATGTTGTTACAAAACTAAAAACAGTAATATTGTCAACAACAATAGGGAAATAAAAATTGATAAGAAAAAATAAGTGACAAATTGATGTCCGACAATTCCGTTGCGAATACTGTGTTTAACTACATCACAAAGAGTATAAAAATATTTCTTATAGATGTTATCTTCTATTATATCATCCCACCACCAAAAAAACCAGTGCCATTCACAATATTTTTGAGGAGAATCAAATGCAACATCGTATTTGCATTTTTCCACAGAACACTTCATGTCCTTTTTATCTCCTTTATGTAATTTAGTGTTTCCCATTTTACCAAAACTGAGTTTCTATAGTTTAATATTGCTTTTTTTAGTCCCTTTATTATTGATATAGATGTTTTAAGATCTATTTCAATTGCTCTTATTAATTTTGTATTCAACATATTACTTTTGGCGCCCTCAAGGGGAATTGAACCCCTATTTCAAACTTGACAAGATTGTGTGATAAAACCATTACACTATGAAGGCATTTTTGGATTTGGTGGGGTACGATCCCACAACCTCCAGCTTGCAAAGCTGATGCTCTCCCAAAATTGAGCTACAAACCCTAAAATTTATTCGTTTAATATCGTTATTGCTTTATTTACATCACTTTCTGTTAGTCCTGTTTTGTAACTCGTTTTAATGTACTGATCACTTAAGTCAACCATATCTTCACAATCGTCAAAAATTACTATTTTGTCTTTATAATTTTTTCTATTTTGTATAAGCCACTGTTTAATTTCAAGTCCCCTTGGATAAATTCTGGATAATTTCGGACCGATTTTATCTCCAACTAATTCGTGGTCAATTTCAATACGTCTAGGGGTTCTACCAATTACCTTGCCTTTAAATCCTCTTTCTTTTAACATCTCCTGTATTTCTAAAGGATGCCAATATTCTCTCCAAGAAGAAGATATTACAACTTTAGCCTCAGTTTTTTCAATAACTTCATTTAGTCTTGAAACTAATTCAGTCTCAATTTGGCTTATCCACCACTCTTTTTCTCCAAATTTTACATCTTTAGGGGCTCTAGTGTTAGAATTGTTTATTACGCCATCCATATCTAAAAATATTATTTTCATCATTATTCACTTCATTTCGGGAAACGGATAATCAACCCTCTTTTCTCTTAGTGTTGATTTAATCCTTATTTTTCTATCGTCTTTTGCAAAGATTTTATTAGTTTTTTTATCCTCTGATATATCGATCATAAAATTTCTTGATGGTCCTGATAGGGTAGTCCAAAACTTAAAACACCTATGATATTCTTTAGGAATTTCTTGAACTTTTATTGTTTTTAATATCTGAGGCATATCTTTATATCCAATCCTTTTTAGGAATGAAATAAATTCTTTAAACTCCTTTTCTATTTTAGTTAAATTTTCCAATCTAATTCCTTTTTTAATTTATCATGTGAAATTATTTCGTCGTCCCCATCAGACCAATCTCTTTCCTTGTGAACGAGCAATATTTCTCCAAACAACGGAACATGCTTTTTCTTTAAAAGTCTGTCTGAAACCCGCTCATAGTGTTCAGGAGTCATTGAAAAATCAATCCAATCACTTCCGTCTGAGGGATAGCATTCCATACTACCATTTTCTGGTTCATAACACCAAGTGTAAATTTCTATTGTTCTTCTCATTATATTATTTATTCCTTTTTTAAAGCAAATAAGGCAAAAAAAAACCAGCAAAAGCTGGCTTTTTAATATATCACACTTTTAAGCCAGTATCAATCAGTATCTTCGTCCTGCTCCTCAACTGCATCATCAACAGCTTCAACTACATCATTAATAACATTATCCCAATCTCCTGTTTGGACTGCCCATACAACAGATGAGCCAACAAGTAGGGAAAGAGATAACCAGACTTTCCATCCCCATTCTTTTGGGTTAGCTTTTGTTAATAATTCCTTTAATTTCTCAGACATACCCTTAAATATTATCTTAGTTCTAATAATTGTTATGTCATTATATTTAACTTTTTGCAATTGTCCATATTCCCACCATTCTCTGTCAAAAGGGGTTATTCTGGCAGGTTTTTTGTCTCTTCTATGTAATTTTCCATCAAAATACCACTCTTTTGTTCCATTTGGAAAAATTGTTGCTGGTTTGTCAAAATTTCTGTGTAATTTTCCTTGATTATACCAGTACTTTGTACCGTTTGGGAATATTATAGCTGGATTATCGTTGTCTCTGTGCAATTTATTATCTTTATACCATTGTTTTGTTCCATTACTGCAAATTACAGCTGGCAAATCATTTTCTCTATGTATTTTAGCTTTATACCAATCAAAATTGTTTGAATCTAATTCTTGTTCATTCAATACCCAAACTTCCGTTCCATTTTTAATCTTCATTTTAGTTGGTGTTTTATCCTCTCTTTTAATAAACCTTCCATTTTTATTATACCAAAATTTTGATCCATTTGACCACTCAATGGCTGGCTTGTCATTTTCTCTATGTATTTTACCGTTTTTATACCAATATTTTGTTCCATTTGAATATTCAATAGCTGGTTTGTCGTTTTCTCTGTGTAAAATAACTTTATCCCAACGAAAATTGTTTATATCTAAACATTCAGAATTTAGCGCCCAAACCTTAGTTCCGTTTGGAAGGGTCATCATTGTTGAGTTTTTCATTTTACAAACCTTCCATTTACCCAATATCGTTTTGTCCCATCATTCCAAATTATAGCTGGCTTATCATTATCTCTATGTCTTTTACCTTCTTTATACCAACATTTTGTTCCATTTGAATCTTCAATAGCTGGCTTATCATTTTCTCTGTGCCTTTTTCCTTCTTTATACCAACATTTTGTCCCGCTTGAATATTCAACAGCTGGCAAATCATTTTCTCTGTGTAATTTTCCTTCTTTATACCACTCTTTTGAACCGTTTGAATATTCAATTGCTGGTAAATCATTTTCTCTATGTAGTCTTCCATTTTTACACCAATGTCTTGTTCCATTTCGCCACTCAACAGCTGGCAAATCATTATCTCTATGTAAAATGGCTTTACCCCAATCAAAATCTTTTATATCCAATTCTTCAGGATTTAATACCCAAACTTTAGTTCTGCTTGGCAATTCCAGCATTGTTGACTTTCCTTCAACAACTTTTCTTTCCTGCCCTCCACAACAAGTCAAACATGGACCATTTTCAAATAATCCAACATAAATTCCTGTTCCTTTACAGTCTTTGCAAATCATTTTCACTCTCCATAATTTGATATTTTTTTAGTTTATAAAAACAAAAATAATCATGCAAATAACTTAAAATGAAAGTAAGAACACAAAGAACAACATTGATTGTCATCAATAAAAGCATAACTGTTGACGATACAAAAAATGCCAACGAACTTGACAAGACATATAAAAAACAAAGTGATATAGCCACATTTGCAATTCCATTATTTCCAATTTTGTCCACAAAAATTCGTCCTAACCAAGCAAATAATTTATGTTGGAATTTTGTTTTATTATAATTTAATTCATCAATTTTGTCAATTCTATACATTTTTTCTTTTCCTTTTTCCATTTACCCAATATTCTTTTGAACCATCACTCCAAATTATAGCTGGTTTATTATTCTCCCTATGTAATTTATCTTCTTTATACCAACATTTTGACCCATCCGAATCTTCAATAGCTGGCTTATCATTTTCTCTGTGCCTTTTTCCTTCTTTATACCAACATTTTGTCCCGC
>Ga0209954_1000051_pt1 | contig 18386 bp, 23 predicted proteins | sample SalPon2A_A_D2_MG_FD_185715 | JGI IMG/M metagenome (GOLD analysis project Ga0209954, IMG submission 185715) | Soil microbial communities from South San Francisco under conditions of wetland restoration - Salt Pond MetaG R2A_A_D2_MG (SPAdes)... | ecosystem: Environmental > Terrestrial > Soil >...
TACATCCGAGCCAACGGCCGCCTCCTCGCCGCCGAGGCCCCCAACGGCACCACCACCCACTTCCACCCCGACCACCTTGGCACCCCGAGGCTGTTTACGAACCAGAACGGCACCAAGACCGCCTACCACGCCTACTACCCCTTCGGCGGAGAAGCCACCTTCTGGAACCAGGACTCGGAGAAGATGAAATTTACAGGGCACGAACGGGACTTCTACGACCCGGCGGCGGATGGGGATGACCTGGATTACATGCATTCCAGATACTACAACTTCAATCTCGGTAGATTCCTCAATCCTGACCCAAAGAACAGAACTAAGCCCACGAAAAGTACACAGCCTTGGAATCGGCATACTTACAGTGCATCCAATCCGATAAAATTTGTTGATCCTGACGGACGAGATAAAAAGAACTGGGAAACGCGTTCCGATCCCCTGTTGAGGTTTTTCACCCGATGAATAAAAAAAAGCGTCTTCTAGAAATGCTTTTTGCGCTAGCCCTGGGTGCATCAATTGGGGCAATGATTGCAGTGATGGTCACGCCTGTTGAGGTTTTTCGCTTTCGCACTCCTCTAGAGGTTCGTGGGCGTTTCACTCCTTCGATCATTCTGCCTGAAGAAACGCTCCTGGTCGGAATCGAAAGGATGCATGGCAGCCCAGACCTAGGCTGGTGGGGCTGCTTGCCTGTGGCCTTCACCCACGGAGCTGATGCTGAGTTATTGTTGAAACCTGCCAAAGATGTTCAGAAGACTGACTACTACCGGCAGCTATTCGCCTCTCGTGCTGCTGCGGGGAAGGTTGAGGACGATTCGAAGCTAGAGCCGGACGATGCAGCCCACAATTAGACCTGAGCGCGTGAGTGACATGCAATTCCCAAAAGGGAAATCACACGCCGCACCACCTTCCAGTACGAAATGGCAGAGAATCAACAGAGAACAGATAAGCTAAAGCAGTATAAGGACTCCCATGCTGCTGCAAACATCCGGGAACAGAAACTACGTGCTCAACAACCGAACCTCAAGCAGTATGCGCCAGGTGGAGGGCCGGTTATCAAGCATCAGAAACCATGATCAGATCCCCTGACCCCTTGCTCCTGACAACAGCGCTTGCAGTGATGCTCGCTGTTACTTCCTGCAGTGTTGGAACTCCCCCTCCGGAAACCCTGTTCGATACCGGAGTGAGTGCCATCGAAGAGCCCTGTAGAGCGCACCAAGAGCGGAGGTATGAGGCCACCGAGAGTGAATCTACCTATCGTGCCTCTCAGAAGGTTCACTGGGTGGAAGGCGGCATAAACCTAGCTTATGCGGCAACGGTCGAGGGTTTTCCCGATGGTACGGTTAGGGTTTTCCTGAGAGTGAAGAACCTCAGTACCTCAACGGTCCTGATCCTCTCAGACGCGAGGTGGCGCACCGCTTATCAGGGACAGATCGTCCACTTGGTCCATGGAGACATCGTGGGTAACTACGGTAACGAAGTTCCGGCGTTGCAGGAACTTCGTCCGAAAGACTGCATATCGGAAATTGGGGAACTTACTATCGATTTTGACAGAGGTCCCTTTACTCACCTTGTCACGGGCTTCCATGGAATCTTTGATGTAGAAGCGACCCTACTCGATGAACTTACTGAACTTCCGGAGGTGAACGGATGGTGGCAACTGTCCGATCTAGAGTTGACGGAACAGTATTATACTTCCATGGCTTACCCTATGATCGCGTTTTCGCTACCGGGGTCTTCTCCACTCCGAGGCGAACCTTGACCTGGAGCTACCCCGCTTCGGTGGGCTGTGAACCTGCCTGAGACTCCCAGTCGCCACCCATGCAGTCAGCGTGGAGATCGGCTGGAGTCCCGCCAGCCGGGCGAGCTTCCCATCAGTCGCCGTCCACCCTGGAAGGCCGACCGCTACAACTACACCACCATCGGCACCACGCCATTCACCGTCCGCGTCCAGGAGACCTACACTTACGCCGGCCGCGATGGCGCCGTTTCCCAGCGCGACACCCAGACCTACGTCAACGGCCTCGCCCGCGAGGGCTTCACCCAGGGCTTCAACTGGCGCCACCTGGGAAACCTCCACTTCCTCGACTACCCGGAGTGTGTCCACACCTGGTGCGCCACCCCGGAGCCGCGCCGCGTGCGCTTCGAATTCGACCCCCAGAACCGCGAGTACCTGGCCAGCATCCAGGAGACCACCACCGGTGGCACCGTCCTGACCGACTACGCCACCACCTTCACCTACCATCCCAACGGCATGCCCGCCACCGTCTCCCACGGCAACGGCGTCACGGACTCCTGGAGGCCGCAAGGGAACGACTTCAGCTCTCCGTGCGGCGCCGGTTCCAGGTCTTGAAGATGGCGCGCACGATTGCGGACCTGGCCGGGGCTCAAGACGTGCGCGCGCCGTTCCTGGCGGAGGCGATTCAGTACCGGGTGCTGGACGCTGCAGATCAAGAGGTGGTCCGCGATGGGACCAACAAGTAGCCCCTCCAATCCGCGGGGCAGTTGCCTACTTAAATCAAGGGCGTAGTGGAGGGGCGTGTCTTCTATCCTGATGCTGAGAGGAAACCTAAACGGCGGCACCTAAGGTTGTCAAATGATCAATCCCGGGCGCCAGCCTGTTTCGTGTTGGGAGAGGGGTTTGGAGGGTATTTTGGGGTACTTCGGGGACAGGTTACGTTTTAAATAAATAACCTGTCCCCGATTTGCGCCGGGAGCCTCCCCCCTCGCCGTTCACCCCACCGCCTCCCCGTCCACCACGACGATTCTCGGAAGCTCCGGCGGCTCCCCGTCCTGCTCCCCCTCCTCGCTCTCCGCCCTTGCCAAGAAGATCCTCCACTCCCCCGCCTGCGCCAGCAGCCCCTCCAGGTCCAGCCCGCGACACCGTGGCACCAGCGGCCTCAGCCGCGCCACCCCCCGGTCCAGCACGCGCCGCGCCGGCCCCGGGTTGTCGTTCTCGAAATAGTGATACAGCCCCACCGCCACCTGGATCAGGCCCTGGAAGAGGTCTCGGGGCTCTGGGGTGGTGGAGCGCCAGATTTCCTCGAACGCCTCGTGGCAGTCGTAGAAGCGGGCGGCGTTGAACAGCTCGATCCCCCGGCGGAACAGGCGGCGGCGCTCCGCCGGGGTGAGCTCCGGGTGCAGCATGCGGCGCCCATCCGGCGGCGAGGGACCGGGCGGCGGAGCCGCCATCAGCGGATGCCGAGCCGCTTGCGCTTGGCCCACAGCGCCTTGCGGCTGATGCCGAGAAGCTCCGCCGCCCGCCCCTGGTGCCCCCGGGTGTAGGCCAGGGCGCGGCGGATCTCCGCCTCCTCCACCTCGCGCAGGGTGCGCGGCTCCGCCCCCACCACGCCCCGGGGCGGCGGCGGGTCGATCTCGTCGCCCTCGCTCAAGATCAGCTCCCGCTCCAGAAGGTTGCGCAGCTCGGTGAGGTTGCCGGGCCAGTCGTGGCGCTCCATCCACTCCAGGGCGGAAGGAGCCAGGCCGGCGCGGCGGCCGAAGCGCTCCCCGAGGTCGGCCAGCAGGATCTCCGCCACCCGGGGCAGCTCCTCCCGCCGCCGGCGCAGCGGCGGCAGCTCGAAAGCCACCACTTCCAGACGGTAGAAGAGGTCCGGGCGGAAAGCGCCGCGCTCCACCCGGCGGCGCAGGTCCGCCGGGCCGATGGCGATGAAGCGGACGTCGGCGGCGCGCTCCCCCTCCCCCAGCGGCGCGTAGCGGCGCTCCGCCAGCAGGCGCAGCAGCTTGGGCTGGGCCGCCAGCGGCAGCCCTTCGACGTGGTCGAGGAGCAGGGTGCCGCCCTCGGCGCGGCCGACCCGCCCGGCACTGGCCACGCCGGCGCCGGTGAACGCCCCCGCCCGGAAGCCGAACAGCTCACTCTCGAAAAGGCTGGCGGGGACGGCGCCGGGATCCACCGCCACCAGTGGGCCGCCGGCCCGGGGACTGGCGGCGTGGAGGGCGCGGGCTACGGCGGTGCGGCCGGTGCCCGGCTCCCCCAAAATCAGGATGGGAGCGTCGGTGGCGGCCACCCGGCGGGCGCCGTCGAGGGCCTGGGCGAGGCTGGGGAAGGAATCAGTGAGGGTGGCCAGGTCGAGGACCGGCCGCGGGGGTGGGGCGTCCCCGGAAGCAGCGGCGGGAGCGGTGCCGGCGGCGACGGACGGCGCGCCGGGACCGGTTTGCTGACCGCCGCCCGGCCCGCTCACGTCCGGAAGCGGTCGGTGACCTCCGGCGCGTCGCCCCACAACCGCTCCAGGGCGTAGAAACGCCGCGTCTCGTCGCGGAAGACGTGGACGATGAAGTCGCCGTAGTCGAGCAGCACCCAGCGGCCGCTGTTGCTGCCCTCCTGGTGCAACGGCCGCACCTTCAGCTCGCGCAGGGCGCCGTCCACCGCGTCGGCGATGGCGCTGACCTGGCGGTCGTTGGTGCCGGAGCAGATCAGGAAGTAGTCGGTGAAGTCGCTGACCCCGGCCAGGTCGAGGACCTTCAGGTCCACCGCCTGGCGCTCGTCGGCGGCGGCCACGGCCGCGGCCACCCGCTGGGCGATGTCATCGTCGGTCACCTGGCCGGCGAGGGCGCCGGGAGCCTGAACCGGGGACGGTTCCTCCTGGACCGGGGTGTCCCCGTCCGGGGTGGTCGCGCTGTCGTCTGGAGTCTCGATGGTGTCGTTGCCCTGGCTGTTCGTCTCGGATCGTTGCGTCAAGCTCGTCTCACTACGGTTCGTTGTGGCGTGTTAGGCCGGGGTGGCCGCAAGCTCACCGGTACAGCGAGTACTTGCGGATGTAGTCTAGCACCGGGGCGGGGATCGCCCCGTCCGGCGGCGTCTCGCCGCGGGCCAGCATGCGGCGCAAATCGGTGGAGGACAGGTCCACCGGGTCTTCCACGACCCGGTGGACGGCACCGTCGCCGACCCGCCGGGCCAATTCCTCCGGCAGATCGCCGCGGAGGTCGGCGAAGTCCCAGCCGGGGCGGGCCAGGACCACCAACTCCACCATGGTCACCAGCTCCCGCCAGCGGCGCCAGGTGTGCAGCTCGGCGAAGGAATCGCCGCCAATGAGCAGGTGGAGGTCGGCATCGGGCCACAGCCCCCGGAAGTGCTCCACCGTCTCCACCGTGTAGGCGGGACGGCCCAGGGTCAACTCGTGGTCCGAAGCGTAGAGGCCGTCTTCCGCCAGCAGCGCCATCTCCACCATGGCGAAGCGGGAGAGCGCCGGCGCAAAGTCGCGGTCCGGCTTGTGGGGCGGCCGGGCGGTGGGCAGGTAGACCACCCGCTCCAGATCGAGCTGGCGGCGGGCCCGGCGCACCGGCGCCAGGTGGCCGCGGTGGATCGGGTCGAAGCTGCCGCCGAAGAGGCCGACCCGCCGGCGCGGCGCCGGCCGGCCCGCTTCCGGCCGGCCCGCTTCCGACTGTCCCGTTTCCGGCTGTCCTGTCCCGCTCAAGCGGGATCCTCCTCCCCGCCAGTACCGCCCTCCCCGGGTGGGGCCTCCTCCGGGATCGGGATCTCATTCAGCCGCACCACCAACTCGTGGAGGAGCGGTTTGACACCGTCGCCGGTGGCCGAGCTGATCTCGAAGTACGGCAGGCCGCGCTCCTCGGCGGCGGCCACCAACTCCTCCCGGCGCTCCTCCCGGGCGGCGTCGCTCTTCGAGCCGACCAGGAGGCGGGGGCGCTCCAGAAGCTCCGGGTTGAACGCCTCCAGCTCCGCCTCGATGGTCGCCAGGTCCTGCGCCGAGCTGCCCTCGAAGGCGGAGAGGTCCACCAGGTGCAGCAGCACCCGGCAGCGCTCGACGTGGCGCAGGAACTGGTGGCCCAGCCCGGCACCGGCGGCGGCGCCGGCGATCAGCCCCGGCAGGTCGGCGACGACGAAGGTCTCGTCGGTGGCCGCCGCGGGGACGACGACGCCGAGCTGCGGCACCAGGGTGGTGAACGGGTAGTCGGCGACCTTCGGGCGGGCGGCGGTGATGCGGCCGATCAAGGTCGACTTGCCGGCGTTGGGCAGGCCGACGACGCCGACGTCCGCCAGCAGCTTGAGCTCCAGGCGGAGGGTCTTCTCCTCGCCCTCGCGCCCGGGGTGGGCGCGGCGGGGGGCCTGGTTCGTGGAGGTGGCGAAGCGGGCGTTGCCGTGGCCTCCGCTACCCCCTTCGGCGACCACCAGGCGGTCCCCGTCGTGGAGGATCTCGCCGACGAAGGCGCCGTTTTCCCAGCCCCCGTCCTCGCCGGCCTCGGCCTCGAACACCTGGGTGCCCAGCGGCACCGGCACCACGAGGTCCTCGCCGCCCTTGCCCGACTTTTTCTGGCCCTCGCCGTGGCGGCCGCGCTCGGCGGCGTACTGCGACTGGAAGCGCAGGTGGTAGAGGGTGTTCATCCCCTCGTCGCCCACCAGCACCACCGAGCCGCCATCGCCGCCGTCACCGCCGGAGGGGCCGCCCCGGGGGACGAACTTCTCGCGCCGGAACGCAACGATCCCATTGCCACCGCGCCCACCTAGGACACGGAGGATGGTTTCGTCGATGAACTTCAATGGGGTTGCCTGGTGGCGGCTGGCCGGAGCCTGGGGGGCCCGGGGCGGGATGCCCCGGAAGGTGCGTTCCGGATGCCTACTCGGCGGGGACGACGTGGACGAACTTGCCACGGCGCCCGCGGTTCTGGAACTGGACCTGGCCCGCGGTGGTGGCGAACAGGGTGTCGTCCTTGCCACGGCCGACGTTGCGGCCGGGGTTGAACTTGGTGCCCCGCTGGCGGACGATGATGGCGCCGCCCTTGACGGTCTCGCCACCGTAGGCTTTGACGCCCAGGTGCTGCGGGTTTGAGTCGCGGCCGTTGCGGCTGGAGCCTTGGCCCTTCTTATGTGCCATTTCGCTTACTCCTCGTCGCCTAGCTGGCGATCTCGTCGATGCGCACGCGAAGGTAGTTCTGCCGGTGACCGGTCTTGCGCCGGTACCCCTTGCGTCGCTTGAACTTGAAGACCTGCACCTTGGGACCGCGGACTTCCTCCACGGCCGAGGCGCGGACCACGGCACCTTCGACGGTGGGGGTCCCGATGGACAGGTCGTCGTCGCCGCCGCCCAGCATGAGGACGCGGTCGAACTCTACTTTGCCGTCCTCGACGTCGAGACCTCGCTCGACATCCAGCACGTCGCCTTGCTTCACGCGGTATTGCTTACCGCCGGTTTCAATCACTGCGTACACTTTTTTACTCTCCCTCGTTGGATTCCGCTCGTCGTGCGGACGTGCGAGAGTAGCACGCCCTCAGCGCGAGGGTCAAATGACAGGGGGTGATGCGGATACGGATCGGATACGGTGGTCGGTGCAGCCGCTCCGGCGCCGCGGGATCGACGGGTTCGCCCGGGGGTGGACGGCGGCGCCCGGTGGCGACCACTATACAGCACTGTTATATGGTGCAACCCTGATGTCTGGGCTTTTCTTCCCGGCCTACCGGGCCGGCTCCCACCTCCTGCTCCGCGCCTGCGGCTGCCGCTCCTTCGTCTTCCGCGTCGGCGAGGTGCGCTTGCGCTGCTGGCGCGCCGGCCCCGAGGACGGCGAGCCCTGGGTCATGCTCCACGGCCTGGGCTCCCTGGCGGCCTCCTGGCTCGCCCTGCTGCGGGCGCTGAAATCCGGCTGCCGCATCGTCATCCCGGAGCTCTCCTGGCTCGGCGGCAGCCAGGTCCCCGACGGCGCCCTGGCGGTGCGCGACGGCGTCGAGGTGGTCACCGACCTCATCGAGCGCCAGTTCCCAGGGCGCCCGGTCACCATCGCCGGCAACAGCCTGGGCGGGTGGGTGGCGCTGCGCCTGGTCCTGGAGCGCCCGGACCTGGTGGCCCGCCTGGTGCTCCTCGGCCCCGGCGGCTACCGGGAGCAGGACTGGGAGCACATCGAGAAGCTGATCCGCATCTCCGACCTCGATGGCGCCGACCGGCTGATCGAGGCCATGTTCCTCCGCCTGCCGGTCTCGGCCCGCCTCCTGCGCCACGGCTTCCGCGCCTCCTTCACCTCCAAGGCGGTGACCGGCGCCATCAACAAGATGGACGAGGGCGACGCCCTGACCGGGGAGGACCTGGAACGCATCCAGGTCCCCACCGCCCTGATCTGGGGCGAGCACGACGGCATCTTCCAGATCGACGTCGCGGAGCGCATGGCGGCGGCCCTGCCCCGGGGCATCCTCTACCGGGTGGGCTCGGCCGGCCACATCGTGCAGTGGGAGAGCCCGAAGGCCCTGCTCGACGCCGTCGCCGACTTCCGCAGCCGCGGCTTCGCCGCCCCCGACCTGCACAAGCCGGGCGAGGTGATCTCGACCCAGGCGCCGTGACCCGACCTGACCGACGTCCGTTCCCAACGACCGCCAACATCCCCCCGGAGCCCGAGCCATGGCAGCGCCCGAATACCTGATGTGCCTGGACTGTGAGCACCCCTGCTACGTCTTCGACTGGAAGGAGGGAAAGGTCGTCGAGATCCTCTGCGAGCAGTGCGGCAACGAGGACCCGGACCAGTTCGTCACCGGCGAGGAGTACGACGCCATGAGCAGCGCCTGACGCCGCGGCGCGGCCCCGGACGTCGGCCCCAGGGGACGGCGTGTCCCCACCGGGGGACGGCCGGCGCCCTCCCGGGCCGCCACGCCGGGGCTCGACGGCGGCACGCACTTCGCAACTCGTACCTTTAAACCTACGCACGGACGGGCCGTTCCACCACCCGCCCACCGGCAGCGCAAGACGACGAGGAGACCGCGACGCATGAAGCTCCCAGGCCGACCGTACCGCCCAGCCGAGACCACGGCGCCGGCCCGGCGCCGTGGAGCCGCCGCGTCGCCTCCCGCCGCCCCCCTCCTCGGCGCACCGTTTCTCACCCTCCTCTGGCTCACCCTCCTCTGCCTCGCCGTCCTGACCGCCGGGCCCGCCGCGGCGGACGACGTCTACCTGACCAATGGCCGCGTCTTCGAGGACGTGGTCGCCGAGGTCCAGGGGGACCGGGTGGAGATCCGCATGCACCACGGCCTGATCCGCATGCCGGCGGAGAAGGTGGCCCAGATCATCAAGGAGGACTCGCCGCTGCAGACCTACCTGCGGCGCAAGGCGGAACTGGAGGCGCGGCCCGGCGGCGGCGCGGCCGAGGACTGGGTCGATCTGGCCCGCTGGGTGGGCGACCAGGGGCTGGCCACCGCCTTCCGCGAGGCCGCCACCACCGCCGCCCGCCTCGACCCGCGGGCCGAGGGCCTGGAGCCGCTGATGCGGCGCATGGGGCTGCTCTACGACGAGGCGGTGGACCGCTGGGTCACCGAGGGCGAGCTGATGCGCCGCCGCGGCTTCGTCGCCTACAACGGCGTCTGGGTGACCCCGGAGCAGCGCGCCGAGGCGGAGCGCCGGCGGGCGGTGGCGGTGGCGGAGCGGATCGCGGCCAACCAGGAGCGCCAGCGCGACCAGGCGCTGGCTGATCTGGCCAGCGCCCTCAAGACCCAAGCCGAGACCGAGGCGGCGGAAAGCCGCACGACCTCCGCCGGCATCCCCCTGGGGCAGGTCTACTACGTCCCCGGGGCGTGGGTGCCGGCGCCGCGGCGCGGCCCGGGGCGGCACGGCCCAGGGCACGGCGGGCGCGGGCACGGCCAGGGTAACAGCGGCGCCGGTGGGGCGGACGATGGCACCACCACCGAAACCGCCCCCCGCCGCACCGCCACGCCGGGCCGCCGCCACGGAGGGACCTTCCGCAGCTCCGACTGGATCCCCGGCCGCCTCAACCCCCAGGCCGCGCCACCCCCGGGGAGCCTGATCTCCCGCGGTTCGGCCTCGTCACGCGACCGGTGAGCGCCGACGCCAGGTGCGCTGGGAGTAGGGCGCGCCTCGTAACCGCGATGTAAATTCCGCCTCCACCGCCCCGCGCCGGGAAACCTTCCCCCCGCCGGGTCGTAGAAAGCGACGAGGGCACGCCTCCCCAGACGTGCCCTCGGTACGGTCCTCCTCATGGTGCGGGGCCCCTCACACGGGCCCCGCCTTTTTTGTGCCCCGCCTACGCCCCGTCCCAGCGGCGCATGATCAACGTGCCGTTGGTGCCGCCGAAGCCGAAGGAGTTGGTCAGGGCGTACTCCAGGTCCACGTCCCGGGCCTCGTTGGGCACGAAGTCCAGGTCGCAGCCCTCGCCGGGCTCGTCGTGGTTGATGGTGGGGGGGAGCTTCTGGTGGTGCAGCGCCAGGGCCAGGATGCCCGACTCCAGGCCGCCCGCCGCACCCAGGAGGTGGCCGGTGGACGACTTGGTGGACGACACCGCCAGCTTGTAGGCGTGGTCGCCGAACAGCCGGTGGATCGCCTTCACCTCCCCCAGGTCACCCAGCGGCGTCGAGGTGCCGTGGGCGTTGAGGTAGCCGATGGCCTCCGGCGCCAGGCCGGCGTCGGCCAGGGCGTGCTCCATGGCCAGCACGGCACCATCACCCTCCGGGTGGGGCGCCGAGATGTGGTAGGCGTCGCCGCTCATGCCGTAACCCACGACCTCGGCGTAGATGTTGGCACCGCGTTGCAGCGCCCACTCCAGTTCCTCCATCACCAGGATGCCGGCGCCCTCGCCCATGACGAAGCCGTCCCGGTCCTTGTCCCAGGGGCGGGAGGCCTTCTCCGGCTCGTCGTTGCGCAGCGACAGCGCGCGCATGGCGGCGAACCCGGCCACCGCCAGCGGTGAGATCACCGCTTCTGCGCCGCCGGCGATCATGGCGTCGGCCTCGCCGGTCTGCACCAGGCGGAAGGCGTCGCCCACCGCGTGCAGGCCGGTGGTGCAGGCCGTCGCCGGCGCCGAGTTGGGGCCCCGGGCACCGTAGCGGATGGACACCTGCCCCGCCGCCATGTTGACGATGAGGCCGGGGATGAAAAACGGCGACACCCGCGAGGGGCCCCGCTCGCGCAGGGTCTCGGACATCGACTCGATGAGCGGCAGGCCGCCGATCCCGGAGCCGATGACGACACCCACCTTCTCGCCACTCAGCCGGCCGTCACCGTCCTCCCCCACTTCCAGCCCGGAATCCTGCATGGCGAAGTCGGAGGCGGCGATGGCGTAGTGGATGAAGGTGTCGCTCTTCTTGACTTCCTTCTTCTCCACGTAGTCGGTGGGGTCGAAACCCTTCACCTCGCCGGCGATCTTCGCCGGGTAGTCGGCGGTGTCGAAGCGGGTGATGGGGCCGATGCCGCTGGCCCCGGACATCAACCCCTGCCAGGTCGGCTCGGTGCCGATGGCGAGGGGCGAGACCAGGCCGACGCCGGTGATGACGACGCGGCGGCGCGGGGTGGTGGACATGGTGGTTGTTTTCCTGGGCGGGCGGGGGGCTCGGGCCCCCGCACGGTCAGTTGCTGTCGTCGGCGTGGGCGTCGATGTAGGTGACCGCGTCCTTGACGGTGGCGATCTTCTCGGCGTCTTCGTCCGGGATCTCGATGCCGAACTCCTCCTCGAACGCCATCACCAGCTCGACGATGTCCAGGGAGTCGGCTCCCAGGTCGTCGGTGAAGCTGGCTTCCATGGTGACTTCTTCCTCGTCCACGCCGAGCTGCTCGACGATGATGTCCTTGACCTTCTTTTCGGTAGACACGTGACTTCCCTCCTTCTACGGGGTTCCTGCGATGTTCAGGATGTTCTTGGGTGGCTAAGGGCGGGCCGATTGTACCTCGGAGCCCAGTCGATTTACGCAAAACGTTCGCCGACCGCCGGCCCGCCGCGCTGCGGCGGGACCGTCGGCGGCCCTAGATGTAGAGGCCTCCGGACACGTTGACGACGGTGCCGGTGACGTAGCTGGCCTCCTCGCTGGCGAGGTAGAGCACCGCCGCGGCGACGTCTTCCACCTCGCCGAGGCGGCGCAGAGCTATGGAGCGTACCAGTTCTTCCCGCGCCTTCTCCCCCAGCTCCTCGGTCATGGCGGTCTGGATGTAGCCCGGGGCGACCACGTTGGCGGTGATGTTACGGCTCCCCAGCTCGCGGGCCAGCGACTTGGTGAAGCCGACCAACCCGGCCTTGGAGGCGGCGTAGTTGGCCTGGCCGACGTTGCCCATCAGGCCGACCACCGAGCCCACCGAGATGATCCGCCCCCAGCGCCGGCGCATCATGCCCCGGAGCACCGCCTTGGACAGCGCGAAGGCGCCGGTCAGGTTGGTGGTCAGCACCCGGTCCCAGTCCTCCTGCTTCATCCGTGCCAGCAGGCCGTCGGCGGTGATGCCGGCGTTGTTGACCAGGACGTCGATGTCGGCGAAGTCCTCGGGCAGTTCGCCCAGGCGGTCGGCCAGGGTCTCCGGCTGGGAGACGTCCAGCGCCAGGGGGTGGGCGCGGCCACCGGCGTCGGTGATCTCGCCGGCCAGCCGTTCCAGGCTATCGACGCTGCGCGCCGCCAGCACGACCCGGGCGCCGCGCTCGGCCAGCAGCCGGGCGACGCCTTCGCCGATGCCGCGGGAGGCGCCGGTCACCAGGGCGGTCTTGTCGTCCAGTCGAAACATCCTCGGGGCTCCTTGGGGGTTGTGGTCGGTGCTCGGGGGTGAGAAGGGTGTGGGTGAAAGGCTGTCGGTGCGAGGTCGTGGCGGCGGCGCGGCGCTCAGCCGAGGGCCGCCTCCAGCTTGTCCAGGTTCTTCGCCTCGCCGTCCTTGAAGTCGCCCACCGACAGGAAGCCGGCGTCATCGACGATGCGCTTGTTCATGCCGGAGAGGACGACGCCGGGGCCGATCTCCAGGAACAGGTCCACCCCCATCTCCCGCTCCAGGTGCTCCACCGACTCCACCCAGCGCACCGTGCCGTCGATCTGGCGCACCAGGGCGTCGCGCAGGCGGTCCGGCTCGGTGACCGGGCGGGCGTCGACGTTGACCACCACCGGCACCCGGGGCGCCGAGAAGCCGGCGGCGGCCAGCAGCGGCGCCATGCCCTCCCGGGCCGGCGCCATCAGCGGCGAGTGGAAGGGGGCGGAGACGTCGAGCACCGTCGCCTTGCGGGCGCCGCGCTCCAGGGCCAGCTCGCAGGCCCGCTCCACCGGCGCCCGGTGGCCGGCGATGACCGTCTGGCCGTTGGCGTTGTAGTTGGCCACGGTGACCACCTCGTCGCCGGTGGTGGCGGCGGAGACCTCGTCCACCACCGCCGCCACGTCGGCGGCGTCCATGGCGAGGATGGCGGCCATGGCCCCCACCCCCGGCGCCACCGCCTGCTGCATCAGCTCGCCCCGGCGGCGCACCAGGCGCACCGCCTCGGCGACGTCCAGGGCGCCGGCGGCGACCAGGGCGGTGTACTCGCCCAGGGAGTGGCCGGCGACGGCCACCGGCGACGGCAGTCGGTCCTCCTCCTGGAGGGCCCGGAGCACGGCGATGGAGCAGGTCAGGATGGCGGGCTGGGTGTTGGCGGTCAGCCCCAGGTCCTCCCCGGGGCCTTCCCAGATCAGCTCGGACAGCGGCTCGCCCAGCGCCTCGTCGGCCTCCTCGAAGGTGCGGCGGGCGGCGGCGGAGCGCTCGGCCCAGCCCCGGCCCATGCCGACGCTCTGGGAGCCTTGGCCGGGAAATACGAAAGCGGTGTCGGTCATTTGGTCACAAGCCTAGCAGCCCACGGCCACTATCGCACCGCCTCCACCGGTCCCAGCAAGCGGTCTTCCTCGCTGTGCAGCTCGGCCACCTTGTCGCGGATCTTCACCGCCAGGTCGGCGGTGACGAACTCGGCGGCGCGGCGCAGGGAGCTGTGCATCGCCTTGGCGTTGGAGCGCCCGTGGCCGATGAAGCAGCCGCCGTCGATGCCCAGCAGCGGCGCGGCGCCGTACTCCCGGTAATCGGTGCGCCGGCGCAGGGCGTCGAAGGCGGGCTTGGCGCTCAGGTAGCCGAGACGGGTCCGGGCCGACTCGGCCAGTTCCTCGCGCAGCATGCGGCCGAGCACCAGGGCCAGCGACTCGGCCCCTTTGAGGAGCACGTTGCCGACGAAGCCGTCGCACACCACCACGTCGCAGGTGCCGTTGAAGACGTCGCCCCCCTCGACGTTGCCGAGGAAGTTCAGCCCGGTGGTCTTCAACACCTTGAACACCTCCCGGGTGACGTCGTTGCCCTTGCCCTCCTCCTCGCCGATGGACATCAGGCCGATGCGCGGCGACGGGGTGCCCAGGACCTCCTGGGCGTAGGAGTGGCCCATCACCGCGAACTGGCGCAGGTGGGCCGGGCGGCTGTCGATGTTGGCGCCGACGTCCAGCAGGACGGTGCGCCCCTCGGCGTTGGGCACCACCGCGGCCAGCGCCGGGCGGTCGACGCCGGGGATGGCGCCGATGACCATCTTGGCGGAGATCATGGCGGCGCCGGTGTTGCCCGCCGACACCATGGCGTGGGCCCGGCCGTCCTTGACCAGCTCGGCGCAGAGGCGGATCGAGGAGCGGGGCTTGTGGCGGATCGGGGTGATGGCGGGCTCGTTCATGCCGACGTGCTCCTCGGCGTGGACGATCTCGATGCCGGGGACGTCGCCGTGCAGCTTGAGCTCGTCTTCAATCGCCTTGCGGTCGCCCACCAGGAGGATGCGGATGCCGTCCTCCACGGCGGCCCGGCGCGCCCCCTCTACGGTGGCGCGGGGCGCGTGGTCTCCACCCATGGCATCGACGGCGATGAGCATTGCGAAAGGCTCCGCGCCGGCGGGAGCGGCACCGGTCGGCAGGACCGGGCCGAAGCTGGCGTCGGCGAAGGGGCGAATCCTAGCAAAGGCCGGCGGGGACGGATGCCCCGCACGGCGGTGGGCCGGCCACCGGCGGCCCGGGGGCCGCGGGGCCGGCACCGGCCAGGATCAGAACATCTCTTTCGGCTCGGTCACCTGGCGACCGCGGTAGTGGCCGCAGTGGCGGCAGGCGCGGTGCGGGATCTTGACTTCGCCGCACTCCGGGCAGGTCGACTGGGGCGGCGAGTCGAGGGAATCGTGGGTCCGGCGGCGGTCCCGCCGGGCCTTGGAGGTACGTCGCTTCGGATTGGCCATAGCTCTCGTGTCCTTCTACGTCCGGCCCGGCGCGTCACTGCGGCCGGGCGTGGTCGATGGTTGGGTTCGGTGTCGTCCGGCGCGGCTCACTCTGAGCCGGCGCCGGAGCCCTTCGGTTTGAAATCCTTGAGGGCGGCCCAGCGCGGGTCCTCCCAGTCGTCTTCGCAGCCGCACTCGCCTTCGTTGAGGTTGGCACCGCACCGGGGGCACAGCCCCTTGCAGTCGTCGCGGCAGACCGGCTTCATCGGCACGTTGAGCTGCATCTGCTCCAGCAGCAGCGGCCGGGTGTCGTACTCCGCGCCCTGGACGTGGACGACACCCAGGTCCTCTTCCTCCAGCCGCTGCTCCCCGTCCACCGGCCGGGGCGCACCCTGGACGAGGAGCAGGGTGATGTCGCCGGCAACCGGTTGCTCCACCGGCTCCAGGCAGCGCTGGCAAGCCAGGCTCTGGCGGTAATCGTACCGCGCCGAGAGGAAAAACCCCGCCTCGTCTTCCACCTCCGCCTCGCTGACCCGGCCGCTCCACTTCATCGGCGACAGGGAGACGACGTCGTCCCGGTCGAGATCATCGACGTCAACATCGACGGTCACGTCCCAGGAGACGGGCTCGCGGCGGACCTGGTCTAGATAGATCAACATGACGGTTTGAGCGTTTGAGCGGTGATGGGCGTGGAGCCCGCAAGAACAGGCCGGCGGAGCGGGCGGAAACGGTACGGCGGTGCGAAGCAGTGACGTGAAGCAGTGACGTGAAGCAGTGGCGCAAAGCAGTACCGCAATACAGTGGCACGCACCTTCCCCGGCCTTCGCCGAGGCGAACGAGAAACTTACACCCGGATCGCGCAGGTTGTCAAGCTGCAAGGAGCCTGCAAGGAGCCTGCAAGGAGCCTGCAAGGAGCCTGCAAGGAGCCTGCGAGGAGCCTGCAAGGAGCGCCCGGGCCCGCCACCAGCCTGCGCAACGCCCGTACAGGGCCCGTTCAGCCACCCAAACATTGACATAACCTGTACAGGAGATTAACATTTGCCCACATGGCCCAATCCCCCAGCACCGCGCCGCGCCACCCCATTGGCGTCGTCTCCCGCCGCACCGGCTTGAAGCGCGAGCTGATCCGGGCCTGGGAGCGGCGCTATGCCGCCGTCGAGCCGGAGCGCACCGACAGCAACCGGCGCCTCTACTCCGACCACGACGTGGAGCGCCTGGCCCTGCTGCGACAGGTCACCGAGCTGGACCACAACATCAGCCAGGTCGCCGACCTTCCCAACGGTGAGTTGGTGGATCTGCTGGAGCAGGAGAACCGCTTCCCGACGACCGCCGCGGGCGGCAGCGCTACGAGCACCGCCACGGGCAACCCCGCCTCCGACCCCGGTGCCCCCAACCCCGGTGAAGGGGCCACGGCGCACGCCGCGGGGACGGTGCCCGGCACCGCGACCGACGACCTGGATGCCGCCGCGGAGGAGATTGTGACCGCCGCCCTGGACGCGGTGCGGCGCCTCGACGAACGGGAGCTGGCGGAGATCTTCGAGCGTGCCTCCCTGGCGCTGTCCGGCCTCGGCGTGGTGGGCCACGTCATCTCCCCATTGATGCGGCGCGTCGGGACGTTGTGGGCCGAAGGGGTGCTGCGGCCGGTCCACGAGCACCTCGCCGCCGCCGCCGCCCGGACCTACATCACAGCCCTCCTCCGGGGCTACCACCCGGTGGCCACCGCACCCCGCCTGGTGGCCACCACCCCCAGCGGCCAGTTGCACGAGCTGGGAGCCCTCATCGCCGCCGCGGTGGCCGCCGCCCAGGGCTGGCAGGTGACCTACCTGGGGCCGGACCTGCCGGCGGCGGAGATCGCCGCCGCCGCCCACGCCCGGGATGCTCGGGTGGTGGCCCTGTCGCTGCTCTACCCCGCCGACGACCCGCACATGGCCGAGGAGCTCCGCCGCCTCACCCGGCTGCTGCCGCAAGACACCGAGTTGGTGGTGGGAGGAGCCGGGTCCGCGGCCTACTCCGAGGTGCTGGACGAGCTGGAGGTCCGGCGCGCCGAAGAACTGCCCCAGATCCACCAGCTCTTCGCCTCCCTGCGCTCCGGCAGCGCCGTGCCTGGCTGATCCGCCCGCAACCTGTACAGGGTAAACCTTGACAAATCCTATACAGACCTATAATGTGCTCACATCATGAATCGATCACACCTTCCCCGACCCGGCCGCGCCGGGAGACAGACCGCGACTCAGAGGTACAGGCGATGAGGTACCGGCGATGAGTGGCGAGTTGATCCTGGTCGTCCACCCCGAGGCGGAGATCCTGGACACCCTGTCCCGGAGCCTCCACGCCGCCGGGTACAAGGTCATGGGGGCAGCGACCTCGGAATCGGCACTGGAGAGCATCGAAGGCACCCGCTTCTTCCAGCCCGACGCCCTCCTCACCCCCATCGACACCGACCACACCTCCGGCTCGCCGCTGGTCGAGCGTTTTCGCGCCGACGCCCATGGCGCCCAGGTCCCCATCGTGGTCCTCGCCAACGGCAACAGTGACGCACGGCGCCACGCCCTGCGCCTGGGGCTGAACCACGTCATCCAGCCCCCCTACGACGACGAGGAGGTGGTGCTCTCCACCCGCCTGGCCCTGGAGCACCACCGGGACGAGCGGCTGCTCTCCGGCTCGCTGGCCCAGATGTCGCCGGTGGAGCTGCTGCAGAGCGCCGAGACGAACCGGCGCAGCGGCACCATCATGCTGCGTCACCGGGGCCGGGTGGGCACGGTGTGGATGCGCGACGGCCAGGTGATCGACGCCGAGGTGGACGACGGGCGCCGGCGGGAGGAGGCGGTCTACGCCATGGCCTGTTGGGACGAGGGCACCTTCGAGGCCAACTTCGGCCCGGTGTCCATACCGCAGCGCATCCAGCGCTCCACCACCGGCCTGCTCCTGGAAGCGATGCGCCGCCGGGACGAGGCGGACCGGGAGACCGCCGCCGCCAACCCGCCCAGCGCCGCCCTGGACGACCCCCCGCCCCAGCCCAGCCGCCCGATGCTGGCTCTGCACCGCGGCCTGACCCTGCTCAACCTGGCCACCTCCTACGCCGGCGACCACCTCGAGCAGGCTTTGATCCGTCGGCGGCTGGAGGCGATCCGCAACCGGCTGGTCCGGGACCACGGCCTCCTCGCCCACTTCCGGGTCAACGCCGGCGCCCAGGTCTACCTGGCCGACGGCGCCCCGTCCCCGGAGAGCATCGACCCCCGGCGACTGGTGGAAGCCATCGCCACATGGCTGCGCGAACTGTTCCACGAATTGAACCACGCCCTTCCCGGCCACTTCCCCCTCGCCCGGTTGGGCGCCATCAGTGAGGCGATCCGGGGAGACCTGAGCTCGCTGGGCTTTTACCGCGATCTGGGCCTCGGAGACGAAGACCTGGAATCCGAAGACCTGGAAAGCGAAAACATGGAAGCCGAATACATGGAGACGGACCGATGATCGACGATCTTTCCAACATGGAG
>Ga0209954_1000056_pt1 | contig 17828 bp, 19 predicted proteins | sample SalPon2A_A_D2_MG_FD_185715 | JGI IMG/M metagenome (GOLD analysis project Ga0209954, IMG submission 185715) | Soil microbial communities from South San Francisco under conditions of wetland restoration - Salt Pond MetaG R2A_A_D2_MG (SPAdes)... | ecosystem: Environmental > Terrestrial > Soil >...
TCATAGAGAAACTTGAAGAGGCATTATCTAGACCAATTAATGTTTTAGATTTGGGAAGTTCGTACGGTATCAATTCATCTTTAATGAAATATAATTTAACCATGTTAGAATTGAATAATTTTTTTTTAACCGGATCTGAGCCTACAAAAAAAGAAACCAAACAATTCTATGAGAAATGTAATAGCAATGGTAACATGAATTTCTATCAAATAGATATTTCAAAAGAGGCTCTAAAATTTTCTGAAGAGATGAATTTGTGTGAGAGAGGCATGAATGTTGACCTTGAATCTGAAAAATTGAATTTACTAGAATCATTACCGAAAATGGATATAGTAATTGCAACTGGTTGTATTGGCTATATTGGATACAAGGCATTTTCAAATCTATTGAAAGTAATTAAAAATAGACAATCTAATTCAATCGAATCTGAAACAGAGTATATCGCTCCAATCTTTGCATTCTCTGTTCTTAGAATGTTTGATATGGATGACATTGAAGAAGTTTTTGAGATATATGATTACTCTATTGTAAAAAGCGACATAAAACCAATACGTCAAAGAAATTTTTCTGATCCTAAAGAAAAAGCACAAACTGTTTCTCTATTACATGACATGGGAATTAACACTGAAAAACATGAGGATGGTGGTAATTTCTATGCTGACTTTTATATTGCAAAATCTAAAAATTAGATTCTATATTTCAAATAGTAAATGCGGCAAATTACATAATTACAAGCATATCAATCTAATCTATTTGTACATGTAAGGTATCTGAGAAATATTTTCTTTGATGTCCTATATCCATGTATGTTTTTAAAATCTGATATGGTATTGTTTTTTCCATATTTGACACATTAGGATAAGTTGACTTGTCAAATATGTGACTGTTAATACCATTAGGTTGCATGATCTTCATCTTCAAATTATACTTGCATGTCATATCTGGAAAGTAAAAAAATATTTTAGAAGTTTTGTTAATGGTTATTATTGTACAAAGTTATTGTATCCTAAATAATCCTGTTAATACTTTGAATCACCCGCTGTTTTCTATTTGACATCCTTAACTAATTTTGAAAGGCCCATTATGTAACTAAATTAAAATCAATAATCCTTTTAGGACTAATCCGATTCAAGTCTCTTGGGAATAGAATCAAGATTATTTGAAAACTCATCCTGCTTTCTTGTGTTGTGGTGGAACTTTCTGGTTCTAACATAGTTTTATTGTATAACTAAAAAGTAGTTGATGTATGGCACCCATGTCTTTTGAAATCCCTGTTAAATCGTACAGAGAATTATTTTTTTGAAAAGATTGACGTAAAAACAATATCCTAATCTCTAAATCAATAATGATATTTACATAATTCCTGTAGTGTTGCATATATCTCTGTGTGCAGTATTTGCCTTTTAATCCGATTACATTATTACTATAGATTATTTTGTTGTAAAAGTGTTTAATCTATGGTTAACATATACAGAACCTGCATTATCTGACGTTATCTACTAATATTTTGCAACCCCATTAGTCTAATATGACAACTTTCGGTCATAAATGAGAATTTTTAATCAAAAATTAAATGACTCCCAAAGAGCGAGAACGTCTGAAAAAATTAGATGACTTGGTGCTTGGAGCCTCATTTGAAGAACTAAAAAAAATTCAAGAAATTGATCAGCAAACTCAGATGGATGGATTGTCTTTTTATGATGTTTATCTTGATTCTAGTTCACTGGTAAATCGACCTATTCGAAAGTCTTTCAGAGAACTTTGATTTCTCATTCTTACTTTAAATGAGGGTTTGTAATTTTTATGAATATATTGGTAGCATCAAAAATTAAAACAACAGTAAAGAAAAAAACAACACCTACCACTAAAAAAACAACACCTACCACTAAAAAATCAGCAACTAAGAAACCTATTGTTAAAAAATCGCCATCTAAAAAAACAACGGTCAAAAAAACTACCACATCACAGCGTGTTAAAGTAATTTGTATATCTCACAAGGAGGATGCAGATGGAATCAGCTCAGCTGCTTTGATTAGACAGGCTTTTGGTGGTGATGCCATCCTTGTTGATTACCCTGGCCAAATGGAGGCACTAAACCAAGTAGCCTCAGATGAAAAATTAAAATCATTATTTATCTGTGATTTAGGTTTAAGCAAGAAAACACAAGATGAGTTTATTGATATTATGAAGACTTTGCGAAAAAATAAGGTCTCTGTAACATATATTGATCACCATGACATTGATCCTGATGTTGTCAAGGCTCTACAAAAAATCAAGGTCAAAGTAATTCATGATATCAATGAATGTACCACTGTTCAGGTTTACACTGCTTACAAATCAAAATTAAATGATCATGCCTCTTTTGTTGCTACATGTGCTGCCATTACTGATTACATGGAAGATAGACCCCTTGGTTCAAGATTACTACAAATCTATGATCGACAATTTGCTTTGATTAGTGCGACTGTTTTGACTTACAATATTGTGGGCCATCAAAAAGAACCTGATTATTTATTGTATCTAGTTGAGGAGTTAGCCGAATCAAAATTCCCACATGATATTCCTAATACATTTGAGTTTGCACAAATCCAAGTAGAAAAACTATCTCAAATGATTGCCAAAGTTAAGAAAGGAATGAAAACTATGAAGAATCTTGGATATATGGAAATTTTGGATGCTGGCGCAAGCGGAGCTGTTAATTTTGTAATGGGCTTGTCTGGAAAAGACGTTGGTGTTGCATACAAAGAAAGAGTTGATCATGGCATTTATGCCGTTTCAGTTAGAGGTTCAAAGAATTGCAAAGTTCATTTGGGCAAGATTGTCAATACCTTGGCAACTGATCTTGGTGGTTCTGGAGGAGGTCATGATAAAGCATGTGGTGCAGTAATTCCAAAACCAAAGATAAAAAAATTCATTACAGAATTAAATAAAAAAATCGCTTAATCTAGTTTAATTATAAAAGTCATAAAATCTTTTTCGCTTTTAGATGCAAATTTAGCAATTACAGCAAAATCCATACCTTTTAACTTTATTACATTGACAATCTCAGCATTTGTTAAGATTCCTACATTATATGATATCTATTCAACTGATTTTTTTCCTCTTTTGGTCTGATATGCCATATTTGTTGCTTGTTTTTTTCATTTCAATTTACTCGTTTTCTCTCTTATGACAACTTGAACTAAATTGCCTCTTATGATGTCTAAAACTATGGTTCTAACTATCTCTGTTTTTTTATCTGTCTCCGATAAAATATTTCTTCACTCTGAATCTTTTAATGTAGATGTATTTTTTTGGATCTAGTATCTAGATAAAATACTGAATTTTGATTTTGATGAAATCATTATCATTGTAAATACTGAAATCCCTAAAACTAATGATGCAACTAATCCAAATTCTGGGATTACCACACCATCTTTAATTTCAACTTGAATTGATTTTTTATACTCTGATGATGTTCCTTGGTTAGCAGTAATTGTGTAGATTCCATCTTCCTTCCATAGTGATCCTCCTGCTTTAATTTCTACTTCAAAGTCCCCTTGTGTTCCCGGTGTGATCTGACTAATTGATATTAAATTGCCTGCAGGAGAATTTACAATGAAAGTAATGTCTGTTCCTCTGTAACTAGTATTTCCTTTAATCTTGATAGTATCTGAGCCGTTTACTGCATCAGCTTCCATTGTGATCCCTATTTTTGGTGAAATACCATTTTCAACAACTTTGGGTTCTTGGGTTGGTTGTATTATGTTTCTTGGAATTCCATCAGATGTTACTGTAAACTGTGTCTTTGCTGTAACTTGTGTTTCTTCATGACTTGCAGTTATAGAATATGTCCCAGCTTTAAAACTTGGAAGGGTTGGCTGGATTAGCTTTCTAAATGATCCATCATCCTTTATTGTCACTAATGGACTGTATACAACAATCCCTTCTGGATCCGTTACTGTGAGTTTTACAGGCTTGTATTGAGACACTTCTGTTATTTTTCCTGTGATCAAAACTGCGTCTAAAGACTTGATGTTTTTCTCAGAAACGCTAACTTCTATTGTTGATTCTGCAAAAGCCGAGGCTGAAAAGATTGAAATTGCAATTAACATCAAAAAGGGAATCCTTAACATGAAAATTCTAAATATTGTCGATATATGAATGATATCTATGATTTTGGGGTAATATTCATAAAATTGAATTTATTTTTAATTTGAAAATTCAACTACTGCATCAATTTCTGTCATGGAATTTAATGGCAGATTAGCTACGCCAACTGCGATTCTAGAATGCTTTCCTTTCTCCCCGAATATCTCAAAAAACAAGTCCGAAGCTGGATTGATGACTTTGGGTTGCTGAGAAAATTCTGGGACTGAATTTACAAATCCTGATAATCTTACTATTTTTGTCACTTTGTCCAGATCGCCTAACTCTCTTTTTATCTGAGCCAAGAGGTTGATTGCGCACAATCTTGCAGATTTTTGAGCTGTCTCTAAATTTTCTTCAGATACTTTACCTGTAAAAATTACCTTGCCATTCTCCATTGGAATCTGTCCTGAGATGAACAACAAATTACCTGTCTTTACTGCCGGAACATAAGATCCTGCAGGAGTTGGTGGGTTTGGAAGTTTAACTCCTAATGACTCAAGTTTCTCTTCTATCATAATATGTAATTGTTTTTTGGTGATTTTAGTTTTTACTTTTAGAAAATAGTAAATGCTGTCTATAAATAAAGAAAAACACAACTAACATCAAGAATTGTATAATCCTGGGTTATACATGCAACTCTTTTATTAATTCTAACACATCATCAATGATTTTTTTGTGATCTGTATTGGTATCAACTGTTATCATTAAGAGATGTTTTTCATCAACAGGAAAACTTATCCGCTTTAATTTTTCATATTCTGCCATTGCATATTTTGTTGTACCTAGTTTGTGCTCTACATTTTTTCTAGTACTCCATCTTTGTACGGCATAAAAATGCATCATCTTGATCTCCTCGTCATTTAATATTGGTACTACACTTTTTTGAAATCCACCACAAATTTTTTCACCCGTACTGGATAAAATTACGGAATAGCGAATAGACTCAATCCTCATTAATTTCTTGTAAAATGAGTCACAGTCCATTTGATATTTATCAAATAAAATTACTTAAGGCTTTTACTGTCGTAAAATCAAAAATAATCAATTTATACATGACTTTAATATCTTATCTTCTTTTTTTTGATTTAGTTTTTACTTATCTTTATGTGAACTTTTTCACCTTTACTTGAATTATTCTGATAAATAGTTCTGGTCTTATATCCCTGGCTTTGTAGACATCCATCTAGAATTGATACCCATGGCAATGAATGACCACTGTTTAGTTTTGATTCAATTACAATGTTTTTAGTATTTGCTTCAAAGTTGACATGTCCAGAACATGTAATTTGCATCACTGCATCAATTATTTCTATAATCTCGTCAAGTGATCTTGATTTCAAAGAGATTCCGTTTTTTTCTAGCATTCTAAAAATCCCTAATTCTGGTTTTTTTGATATTATTGATGCACTAAGAATATGTAACAGACCTGCCTCATTAACCGTTTTTATTATTTTGTAAATCTCTTGGGCGTCTGTTTTTGACATGTCTGCAAGAGCTTTAGTTTTAATTGCATTTTTCCAAATATTAGAAAACATTCGTTCTTGATTTATTCCCAGAATCTCAGTTGATGAAAAAACTGCACCTTTACCATTATTGTTATTTATCATTAACAATTCCGTCTCATCAAAAATAAAACAGTTCTGACTAATTTCAGATACTCTGATTTCTACCCCGTCTGGAATTGCTCTGAATGCATCTGAACCAATTTGTATTGGGGTTACAAGTACTTTGACATCCAAACTACGACGCAAAACTGCTAGCATCTGCTCCTTGCATTCTGCGAGCAATCCAAATCCCCATTGATCTGTCATTATCTTAATTGATGATTTTGAACCTTCAATCATCGTTTGAAGTTGAGTTACTACATTGTTTGCGCTCATGTGAAAATATCTTCTCTCTTCCGAACCCCTTGATTTTCTGCTTTCTTCACTTGCCTTCTTTAAATTTGAGATTAATGCATTCATTGCATTTACCTTGTTGATTTGCTCGTGGATGATTTCATCAAATGCATCCTCTGGTGCAATTGCAGTACACATAATTGGCTTGCTTTTTGAAATTATTACCAGTTTTTTGCTTTCTAATTTTAACAAAGTTGGATAGACTTTTGTTCGTGGGATCTCTGAATGATATGCCAGTTCCCCAGCTGAAATAGATCCTTTGGAAATTAATGCCACATATGCCTGCGCCTCGTATTTACTTAGCCCAAATTCCTCCAAGCTTACTGTTAAGACCTTCTCGTTTACCATGTATTTCCTTGATTAGTTATTAGGTAAAATTGAGAGCTAAATTCCTTTACACAAATACTCAAAAATAATCCAAATTGTATCTGCATACAGGTGTAACTATGGTTACTAAATTAGATGATACACTGTCCTGATATACAAAATCTAGAATGGCTATGTGATGTTGGTAAAATATAGTGTTCCATTAGGACAAGAAACAACCTCTCAATCAGTTACCCTTGTTCCTAGATTAGAATATTCTCTTAATTTACTAAATAATATAATTGAAATCCTTGAGGAAAAATGCAATGAACTAAAAGAATCAAACAAGTTGCTACTTTTAGATTTTGATGAATATAATAATACTCATCTTAATGCCATCAAACTAGAACAAATAATTATTTGTTCACTTGATATTATATTGCACATCAAACATAGAGCAGAACACATCTCTGGAATTGGCAGTATTCCTGAAGTTCTTCCTGTATCTATTCATATGATTAGAACTGTTAGTGCACAACTCTTTGATATTATCCCTCTTTGCAGCCAGAAATTATCTGAATTGTCTGTTCATCTTGGTAGTATTGTACTTGATTCAGCTGTTCTCACAAAAGCTAGATTTGATTTTAGTCAATCAAACAAAGAATCCTCCATAATACTTGATGAAGTAAAGTTGATGGCAGACTCTAAATTAAGTAAGCAGTATCCTAATGTTGATTTTTCGAAACTGTGAATAACTAATCATGTTAAACTCTATTCGTAATTTCTCAAAGGACGTTAGCATTATAAAGACAATCTCTTCAAAAATTGACAAGAAACTATCTGAGACCAAGCCATCTGAAGATCATACTATTGATAATCTCACTTTTGAAGAGTTACAGGATTTAAACAAGCTTGCCAGCATTGCTGATTTTATGCTATACAAATATTCAGACAAAAAAGAACTCCGTGCAATTTTACAATATTTCAACTCTGTCATCTCTGATACTGCAAACTCGATAGTTCAGATAGACGATGAGGTGTCTGAACTAATACTGGCAGCTGAAGATTCTATAAACAAAGTCAAGGACATGCATACTAATATCTCTGAGAAATCCGATTTTAAGAAAAAATATCATGACGGACCTGACTATAATGAGTATGAAACAAGTGCAATAAATTTAACAACTTTTGTTAGACAGATTCACACTATAGGATACCTAGAAAAATATCAAATGGATACTAAGTAGGTAATCAAGATGAGTTTAGCACCACAAGAATTAGAAAACACAGCAAGCAAATATGCTTCTGAAGCCATCAAATGTGACTCACAAGGTGCTCGTGGTATGGCAATTACTCATTATCAAAATGCCATAGACACTCTGGTTAAACTATTACAACTTTATCCAAACAGTAAACTAAATCAAATTTACAAAGACCGATGTAACTCTTACCATAACAGAATAGGTGCACTGCAGCAGACACATGGTGTAGAACCTGCAGTTGATCCAAAGGCTACCGAATCTGAACAAAAGGAATCTGTTCAAAGACAAGAAAATGAAAATGACTTTGAAGAATTAATCATGAAAGAAAAACCTGATGTTACTTGGGACCAAGTAATTGGATTGGATGATGCTAAAAGCGCATTGCGCGAATCCATTGTATATCCTACAAAGAGACCTGATTTGTTTCCTTTGGGCTGGCCAAAAGGAATGTTACTTTATGGTCCTCCAGGTACTGGTAAAACAATGCTTGCAGCGGCAACTGCAAACGAGATGGATGGTTATTTCATTAATGTTGACGCATCATCAATGATGAGTAAATGGTTAGGTGAGGCAGAAAAGAACGTCTCAAAACTATTTGCAATGGCAAGGCAGCATGCCGAAAAAGAAGGTAAACCTGTAATTTTGTTTGTAGATGAAGTTGACTCTTTGCTTGGTTCTAGAAACAGTGAAGTAGGTGGAGAGGTGAGAACTAAAAATCAATTTCTGACTGAGATGGATGGTGTAAACAGCAAAGGCAAACAGCTGATGTTGTATGTGATCGGTGCTACAAACAAACCTTGGAGTCTTGATTGGCCTTTCCTTAGGAGATTCCAAAAGAGAATTTATGTATCCCTTCCAACACAAGCAGCAAGAGAAAATCTGTTTAAACAATACACTGAACCCCTTAGCAAAAATTACAATGTCAATAACACCGAACTTGCAAAATTGTTTGACGGTTACAGTGCAAGTGATATCAAGGATGTTTGTCAGGCAGCGCAAATCAAAACAGTTCATGAAATTTTCAATGATCCTGATTATCATGAACCAATTGAAGGTGAGACGCCTAGACAACCAAGAGAATTGACAACAGCTGATTTCAAAGATATTATGGCAAGACGAAAACCCAGCGTCTCACTTGAAATGATTCGCGCATATCACAAGTGGAGCGAAGAGTTCCAAGCACTTTAGATATTTACTGTGATCGCGATCAATTTTTTTGATTTTAATTCTCGCATAAAACTTAAATTCGCTTTCTAGCGGACTTATCGAGGGTCACAATTACTACAAAGAAATCAAACCACGCAAAAAAGTTTGGAAAACTGATTTTTGATGATGGAACTGTTCTTGACGGTGAAGGTTTTGGTTATTCTACGGCTATTTTTGGTGAAATTGTCTTTAATACTGGGATGGTGGGGTATACAGAAGCTCTAACAGACCCTTCATACAGCGGACAAATACTTACCCTAACATATCCGCTAGTTGGGAACTATGGTGTTCCTGACTCTTCGATTACAGACATTGATGGAATCCCAAAATTCTTTGAATCTGATAAAATCCAAGTTCGGGGTTTGGTAGTACATGAATTATCACTTACTGCAAGTCACTGGAATCTTGCCATGACTCTGGATGAGTGGTTATATAAAGAAAAGATTCCCGGGATCTCTGGAATAGATACTCGCGAACTAACAAAGAAGATTAGAACCGGTGGTGTCATGATGGCTGCATTGGTTGTCTCTGATTCTCAAATAGATACTGATGATATAAAAAAACGGCTTGCAACTGCCCCTAAATATGAATCTGAGCAATTCATGGATGATGTTTCAACAAAACAAGAAAAAATCTATGGCAATGAAAGTCAGTCCGTTGTTGTAGTTGACACTGGTGCAAAAAATGCAATAATCCGAAACATTCGCGAGATTGGTTATAAAGTAATTCGTTTGCCATGGGACACCACATATGAAAAGATAATGTCATATCATCCAAAAGGAGTTGTACTTAGTAGTGGTCCTGGAGATCCTCAAAAATGCCCTGACACGATTTATACTGCAAAAAAATTAATTGAGAATAATATCCCTACATTGGGGATTTGTTTAGGTGCACAAATTATTGGAATCGCAGGAAACACAGATACTTACAAACTAAAATATGGGCATCGTGGACAAAACAAACCCTGTGTCAACTTGGAGAACAATCAAGTTTATGTTACTAGTCAGAATCATGGATATGGAATAACTCCAGAATCCCTTGCAAAGTCTGAATTTAATTTATGGTTTACAAATGCAGACGACAAAACAGTTGAAGGAATAAAACACAAAAAACAAAAGTGTATTGCAGTACAATTTCATCCCGAAGCTGCACCTGGTCCTTATGATTGCAAGTTCGTCTTTGAAGAGTTACAACACCTTATGGAGGAAGGAACATCTGCCAAAGAATGAATCGTTAAAGAAAATTCTTGTACTTGGAAGTGGGGCCATAAAAATCGGAGAAGCCGGCGAGAGTCGCTAAAAACGACCGTCAATTTGACTACTCCGGAAGCCAATGCCTCAAAGCCATACGAGAAGATGGACTGAAGAGTGTTTTAATCAATCCAAACATTGCTACAATCCAGACCGATACTAGATTTGCAGATCAAGTGTATCTCCTTCCCGTAAACAAAGAGTACGTTGAATCTATTATCGAAAAAGAAAGACCAGATGGAATTATGCTGGCATATGGTGGTCAAACTGCTCTCAATTGTGGGGTTGGTCTAGAGCAATCTGGCATACTTCAAAAGTATGATGTAAAAGTACTTGGAACACAAATCAAAGGAATACAAAGAACCGAAGATCGTCAACTCTTCAAGGATTCTATGTCAGAATGTGATGTCCCTGTTCTAAAAAGTAAAACTGTCACAAACTTTGAGGATGCAAAAAAGGTAGCTGAAGAACTGACATACCCTGTGATAGTTCGAGTCGCATATACTCTAGGTGGACGAGGAGGCGGAGTTGCATATAATGAAATTGAACTACACGAAATTGTTGAACGAGGCTTCAAGGCAAGCATTGTTGGTCAAGTTCTAATTGAAGAATACATTGGACACTGGAAACAAATAGAATATGAGGTGATGCAAGATTATGATGGAAATAACGTAATTGTCTGTAACATGGAAAATATTCTTTCCATGAAAGCTCACACAGGTGATAACATTGTAGTTGCACCTTCTCAGACAATTGACAATCATGAATATCATATGTTGCGTTCTGCTGCATTGCGTGCAACAAAACATGTTGGAATTGTTGGAGAATGCAACATCCAATATGCACTTGAACCATATTCTGATAAATATGTTGCAATTGAAATAAATCCCAGGCTTTCACGTTCTTCTGCCCTTGCAAGTAAGGCCACTGGATATCCTCTTGCATACATGTCTGCAAAAATTGGACTAGGTTACAATTTGTCTGAACTAGTAAACAGAATTACAAAAAATACTACAGCTTGTTTTGAACCCTCACTTGATTATGTTGTATGCAAACATCCTAGATGGGATTTTGAAAAATTTGAACTCGTAAACAGAAAACTTGGACCTACAATGAAATCCGTTGGTGAAGTAATGGCAATTGGAAGAACCTTTGAGGAATCATTTCAAAAAGCAATTCGAATGTTAGATATTGGAAATGATGGACTAGTTCTTAATCGTGCAAACGGAAAAACATATTCTGAAGAAGAAATCGAATACAAACTATCTCACCATGATGATCACATTATGTATCATGTTGCAATCGCACTGAAAATGAGCATCTCTGTTGAGCGAATCTATACACTTTCAACCATTGATCCTTGGTTCATTGAAAAAATAAAAAACATAGTAGATATCGAGTCAAAACTAAAACAATCAGATCTTGACGAATCACTTCTCTGGGAAGCAAAAAAAATGGGTTTCTCAGACAAGCAAATTGCTCGAGCTAAAGAAAAATCCCCTAATGAAATACGTTCATTGCGCAAGAAATACGGAGTTTTGCCCTCTGTAAAACAGATTGACACCTTGGCAGCAGAATGGCCTGCAGTGACAAACTATCTGTATCTCACATATGGGGGACACTCGAATGACATCATAATACCTCCTGACGAAAAAGGAATAGTTGTACTTGGTGCTGGTCCTTACCGAATTGGAAGCAGTGTTGAATTTGACTGGGGCACTGTCAATATGGTATGGGGACTGCAAGAAAATGGTGAGAAGAGTGTATCTGTTGTAAACTGCAATCCTGAAACAGTATCTACTGATTATGATATCTGTACTAGACTATACTTTGAGGAATTAACTGAAGAGAGAATTTTAGATATACATGAATTTGAGCACCCAAGAGGAATCATCACATGTGTTGGTGGGCAAACTGCAAATAATCTGACGCCTGGACTTGCAGAACATGGAATCAACATCTTGGGAACTGCTGCACAAGATGTTGATAGGGCAGAGAATCGCTCAAAGTTTAGTGCAGAACTTGATAAACTTCACATACAACAACCGCAATGGCAAGCATTTACAAATCTCAACGAGGCAAAAAGCTTTGCACAAGATGTAGGATTCCCCGTAATCGTAAGACCCTCATATGTTTTATCTGGTGCTGCAATGAAAGTTGTCTGGTCACAAGATCAACTAAAACAATATGTCCAGGAAGCAACAGATGTATCACCTGATCATCCTGTAGTGATTTCAAAATTTATGTTAAATTCGCTTGAAGTAGATGTTGATGGAATTTGTAATGGCAAAGAAGTAGTAATTGGTGCAATAGTTGAGCATATTGATAGTGCAGGTGTTCATTCTGGTGATGCAATGATGTGTATCCCACCTTGGCGTCTTAGTAACAATATTATTGAAATCATTAATGATTACACAAAAAAAATTGCACTGACATTTAATATCAAGGGTCCGTTTAATTTACAGTTCTTGATTCATGATGATCACGTTTATGTAATTGAGCTAAATATCAGGGCATCGCGTTCAATGCCTTTTGTATCAAAACTAGTCAAAACAAACTTGATTTCACTTGCAGCCAAGGCAATTTTGGATAAACCCTTGCCTAAAATACCTGAAAACAAGTGGCAGAGAATCCAGAATTATGGAATAAAGGTACCACAGTTTTCCTTTATGCAATTACAAGGAGCAGACATTACACTGGGAGTTGAGATGCAATCTACTGGTGAAGCTGCATGTTTTGGAAACAGCTTTTATGATGCACTATCAAAAGGCTTGATATCTGTAGGATACACTCTTCCAAAATCTGGCACTGCACTTGTTACAGTTGGTGGTTCACAAAATAAAGAAAAACTAGTATCTACAATTGCAAGACTTAAACAACTTGGATTTGAAATTCTTGGAACTGAACACACTGCTGAATTCTTTAAAGAAAAAATTGGTGAAGTGCAAATAGTTCACAAAATTTCAGAACCTACAAGAAAACCAAATATTGCAGATCTTCTGTATCAGCGAAAGATTGACTTTATCATAAATATTCCAAGTACCTCGACACTGGAAAAATATGTTGGAATGCTAGATGATGAATATCAAATAAGACGCAAGTCTTTGGAATTAGGGATTCCAGTATTGACCACAATTGAATTGGCAGATTCTTTTGTAAAAACTCTAGAATGGCTAAAGGATAACAAACCTACCATTGAACCAATTGAACCTTATGATGATTACACATGATATTAAACTGGAACCCTAAGATATCTTTCAAATATCTTGTGTCAAAACGTGGCTACATTGTCTAAATTGTATATTTTAAGGTTAAATTGGACAAAATTGCATGTTGGCGTTACTAATAGATGCCTGTCATAAAGATGTCTGATTAAATCACTTGATCTATGATTGATTCATTTCCAATAATTACTCCATCAAGTGTCACTATCCTTGCAGACAAAACTGGTTTTATCTTATCAATAATTGGCGAGATTGATTTTTTGTATTGTTTTCTATGTGTTGCATAAAAATATCTGTTAAATGATGGGATGATAGTGATTTCAATCTCTCCTGATCTATTTGGAAATATCTTTTCTTTCTCTGTCTTTATTGATACCCAGACCCTTTGACCATTCATTATGGAGTCTTCCTGGAAAAATACTGGATGAATATGCCCCATAATTATTTTATCTACGTGTGAAAAATTCTCTGAAGGCATTGTATGTCCATGTGTCAGCAACATGTTGTCTTCTACCATTCCAGCTGAACTGATCATTGAGATGTTATCTGGAACTAATCTCTGAATGTTTGCATCATGATTTCCTGGAATTAGTATGATATCACACTTTTCTCTAATCTCTTTGAAGAATTTTGGGATTTCATCCCATTCATTTCTTGAAATACTTTTAATGCTTGACTTTATGTCTCCTAATAAAATTACTGCATCCGGCTTTTCAGATTCTATCATCTTTGATACCTCTTGAATTGTTTCATTGATTGTGGAATTTTTTCCTACAAAAATTTTATTTGATGTCATGCTGTTTTCAAATCCAATATGCAAATCTGTGATCACTAGATTTTTTTTCTTTCCTTCTATTATCAATGCAGGTTTTGCTGGAAGTATTCTGATTTGCGGCATCAAAGTTATACCTTGGATACATGATTAAGTCTTTATGACTCAAGACCTAGGACGCATTCAATCAATAGTTTCTGAAAAGCGGGTCAAACTACATGTTTTTGAGCCTAGTCAAAGAAAAATCTGGACCGTGGTTGGTGTGGGTAATGAATACTGGTTAGATCCTGATGATCATTATTGTTCTTGTCCTGGATTTTATTTTGGACAGTTAGCAGGAAAAACTACTTGTTATCATCTCGAATCTGCAGAACTTGCTAGAAAAGAGAATCAAGTTGATAAAATTATTTTTTCTGATGAAGAGTTTTCGGATTTTCTTTCAGGATTAATTTCTGCTTTGTAATGGTTTGTTATTCGAACGTGTTAATTACTAGCAAAAACATACAAAATCATGGATGACGACCAACAAAATTCTGAAATTGAAAAAATAGCAAACCTAATGGTTCATGATAATATTTCATTTGATGAACAAAATGCTTCTAAACTAGAAAAATACAAAAACCTAATAAAAAAAGACTGTGGCCTTGATGATGAAGAAGCAATGAAGTTGGTTTTTGAAGTTCTGCTGTATAGAAAATTAAAAAATTCTGATTCTGGGAGCCTACTTGAGAAAGGTACTGATTTTGGTGCTGGATTCAGCTAACTATAGCGGAACAGTGTCTATATCATCTTTTGATACGCCTTTCCAAAGACCGATCATTCCTTCTGGTTCTACTTTTTCGACCTTGGTAATTTGTTGAATTTTTATGTGATCTGGATTTGGCGGCATCCATAACATTGCCATATAGTCACCCACATTCCCAACTTTACTTGGTAATGCCATCATAACTTTCTCATTTGCAAACCCCTTTGAGGCAAGAGCCTTGTTTGCTTTTTCTTTAAGATCCATTCTTCCATGCAGGAACAAATAGATGTTTTTTTCAGTATCAATTTTTGTCATAAATTGACTAGTTTTTTCAGAGTAAATCAATCTTTCCTGATCTTATGTGCCAAAAAGGGTTAAATTAGAATGAACGAAATTCATAACTATGAAAATCTTTACTGTTGGCAGCAAATCCTTTGTTACTAGTTTCCAATTGGCCGGGATTCCAGGTATTATCTCTGATACTCCACAAAAGGCATTGACTCAAATCAGAACACTAACTGATGATTCTGACGTTGGTCTGGTACTAGTAAGTGATGACATCACAGAATCAATCGGTGATGAATTGACATCACTAAGGGCTGAAAAATCGACTCTTGTATTTGCGCTACCTGCAGCAGGAAGTGAAAAAACTGAAGTCGACTATAGATTAATGCTCAAAAAAATTCTTGGTGTATAGTTCTTTTAATCTACTTATAATCATCACTTTAATGCTCTACCATGAAAACTGCATCTGTAAAAGAATTAGGTATGATCTCTATTGATGATGTAGAAACACCCAATCTAAGATCTGGAGACATTCTAGTCCAGATGGAGTCTTGTGGTATATGTGGCTCTGATTTGGAAAAAGTATTTGGTCACTATGGTCAACCATCAATGCGTTTAGGTCATGAACCTGCTGGCATAGTTTTAGATGTTGGCTCTGGTGTAACTCAATTTAAAAAGGGTGATAGAGTTTTCACACATCACCATGTTCCTTGTTATGATTGTCATTTGTGTAACCATGGAAATGAAACGATGTGTGTAAAATACTACGAAACTAATCTATCTCCATGTGGTTTATCAGAAAAATATGTTGTTCCATCTTGGAATGTTTCACATGATGGTGTCTTGAAAATTTCTGATAAAACTAGTTTTGAAGAGGCAGCTATGATTGAGCCACTAGCATGTTGTGTTAGGGCTTGGACTAAATTCCAATACAAAGAAGGCGACTCAACTGCAATCTTTGGTGTTGGCCCTACAGGTATGATGCATGTGATGTTAGCTCACGCAAAAAAGTTTTCAAAAATTTTCTGTTTTGATGTAAATAACTTTAGACTAAACTTTGCAAAAAAGTTCAACATCACACTGTCCATTAACTCTATGGATGAAAACAGAAAACAAAAGGTTCTGGACTACACTGATGGACAAGGTGTAGATGTAGCAATTGTCGCTACAAGTAGTCTCAAGGCACTAGAGGATGCAATTGGAATGGTTCGCAAGGGAGGCACTGTTATGATGTTTGGTGTTCCTTCAAAAGGCGCAATGATGAATTTGGATATGAGCATAGTTTACTCTAAAGAGATTACTCTGGTTACTAGCTATGCCGCATCTGATAAAGATACTACTGAAGCATTGAATTTAATAGAGTCATCTCAGATTGATGTGAAGCAATTAATAACTCACACATACTGCATAAATGATTCTCAAAAGGCATTTGATCATGCACGTACGGGTAAGAATGCAATGAAAATAATTATTACAAAATGAGAAAGGCTTAAGAAAGGTATTTCGTTTCAAAAAAAATTGAAGATATATGGATTGGGGATTACAAAACAGATTATCTAGTATAATCAAACCTCAAAATAACCGAGCACTAATGCTTGCTGTAGATCATGGCTATTTTCTTGGTCCGACTGAAAAATTAGAAAATCCAAAAAAAGTTATTGCACCGCTTTTGAAATACTGTGATTCTTTGATGGTCACTCGCGGTGTTCAGCGTACATCTGTTTCTGCAACCACTGATACTCCAATGGTGTTGAGAGTTTCTGGTGGTTCTAGTATTATTGGTGAGGATTTATCTCAAGAAGACATCACTGTCTCAATTCAGGATGCAATTAGACTTAATGCAAGTGCACTTGCAATGTCTATCTTTGTTGGCTCGAAATATGAATATCAAACTATTGTGAATTTGGGAAAATTAGTGAGTGAGGCTGAACAATACGGAATTCCAGTTTTGGCTGTAACTGCTGTTGGGAAAGAACTTGGGAAGGATGCACGGTATCTCTCACTTGCCTGTAGAGTTGCAGCAGAACAAGGAGCACACATTGTAAAAACATACTATTGTGAGAATTTTGAAAAAGTTGTTCAATCATGTCCTGTGCCAATAATTGTTGCAGGTGGAAAGAAGATTCCTGAGCGCGATGCTTTGCAATTGACATTTAATTCGATCAAAGATGGTGCAGTAGGAGTTGATATGGGACGAAACATCTGGCAATCAGATCATCCAGTTGCAATGATTCGTGCAGTACGATCAATTGTACATGGAAACTTAAATGTTGATCAAGCCTTCAAACTGTACCAAAAACTAGTTAGCGAGGAACCAAAGAACAATCCAAATCAAAACAAATCAAAGAAACCAAAGAACAATCCAAATCAAAACAAATCAAAGAAACCAAAGAACAATCCAAATCAAAACAAATCAAACCCTAAAACGAAATAGAAACTATCAATTAATTTTTGATAAATGAATATGTACAATTTTCCATGTTGGTTGCTTGGCTAGTACAAATGTTGCTCGACCATTAACTATCATATGCTCTCCAGTGAATGCTTTGTTATCTACTAACATTCCTTTCTGAATTAATTCAAAAGCTACCACTGCTGCATCTCCAAATATACTAAACTTTGGATTTTTAATCTCATAAGTATAGTCTGATATGCTTACAAATCTTAACTCTTCTAATTCAATTGTATTTTGATAATCTTTCAGATCATAAGGTGGTAAATCACTAAAGCTTGAAAATCTAGGGTCGTT
>Ga0209954_1000069_pt1 | contig 16839 bp, 31 predicted proteins | sample SalPon2A_A_D2_MG_FD_185715 | JGI IMG/M metagenome (GOLD analysis project Ga0209954, IMG submission 185715) | Soil microbial communities from South San Francisco under conditions of wetland restoration - Salt Pond MetaG R2A_A_D2_MG (SPAdes)... | ecosystem: Environmental > Terrestrial > Soil >...
AATCAGTGGGAGAAATTCGCACAAAAGATGGGATTGTAAGCTAACACACACTAACCCACATTGTCCTACCTCAGGATGGTGTGGGTTTATGTGTGTTAGTTTCTGGTTCCAAAAGGGGACAAAAAAAGATAAAGAAAACCACCCTAATTGACGATATCATAAATATGGAACGTGAACATATCAGACATATTGAGTTTAGCCCTTATCTTGATGGTCCGACATTTACCCTTGATTTATTTGATTGTATGAGAATACATAGGAACGGTCCACAATGGCAAGTCGGTTATCTTCTAAAAATGCATGATCAAAACGGTAAGTCTACCGTTATTTTTGACGGTTCCGACTTTGGGTGTTCACCATGTCACGCAATTGATTCTAATGAATGTGTTAGTTCTATAATGTCTTTTTTGACATTGAGACCTGGCGATACTGATCCTGAATATTTTGAGAACTATAATCAAGTTCAATGGGATTTTTGCATGAATCATTCTGAAACTCTTGAAATTGAGGTAATGTGTCAATTCCAAGAGAATTTGGACTAAACAAATCCAACCAAAAGACGATAGAGATACAATAGTAACAGTTGTTCCAGTTGTTCCAGTTGTTTCAATTGTTCTGATTGTTATGGAATTAAGAATGCTGAGAATAAGAGATATCTTGTTTTCGGGACACAGTTGACGAAGAATCAGTGGGAGAAATTCGCACAAAAGATGGGATTGTAAGCTAACACACACTAACCCACATTGTCCTACCTCAGGATGGTGTGGGTTTATGTGTGTTAGTTTCTGGTTCCAAAAGGGGACAAAAAAAAACTAAACAAATCCAACCAAAAGACGATAGAGATAACATGAATACACCAGAAGAAATTTTGAAAATGTTAAGAAAGGATATTTTTAGTCAAGAACAATTTGACTATGAGCCAAACAATAAAAATGATTGTGACACTTGTTCCGATTGTTACAATTGTACCGCTTGTGACGATTGTGACGATTGTGAGGATTGTGACACTTGTTCCTATTGTTCCACTTGTTTCAGGTGTACCAATTGTTCCATTTGTTCCAATTGTTCCGATTGTTCCATTTGTTCCGAGTGTACCGCTTGTTCCAATTGTTCCTGTTGTTACAATTGTTCTGATTGTTCCCATAGTTCCAATTGTGCCAGTTGTGACAATTGTGATAATTGTGAGAATTGTAATAATTGTGCATATTGTGATAATTGTTCCGATTGTTCCAATTGTTCCGATTGTTCCAATTGTAAGAATTGTTCCGATTGTTCTGATTGTTCCGATTGTTATGGACTTAAAAATGCTAAAGATAAGAAGTATGTTGTTTTCGGAACACAGTTGACGAAAGATCAGTGGAAAGAATTCGCGACAAAGGTTGATTTGTAGAAAAAGATAAAGAAAATCTGAATTCTGACGATACTATATAAGTGGAGAAATTTCTAAGGAGAACCCTACTGCCTACATTGTTACTAACCCCTTTAATGTGGTTGGATTTAGATATTAGTGGGATATGGGATTATGCTGGAATTATGTGTTATAACTCGTTCATAAGCCTGCCTTTGATCTTAATTCATGACTGGTGTAACCATGTAGGTTATTGGAAAAAATAAAATAAAGAAAACCCAACGAAAGACGATAAAGTAATCATGAGAGAAAATAACGCACGATCGAATACTTTCAATGTTCAGTTTACCGAATTGGAACTAATGGCGATTGAAAATATCCTCAGTTGTCCAGAATTTTCAGAAAAGTTAGTTGATTTGAAATTTACTCATAGTAAAGAAATTGCAGATCGAATTCAAAATATGCTGCAAGATAGAATATTTGGAATTCTCCATGGGGAATAGTATAAACACTAACTTATAGGTTGGTTACAAAACGGAACAAAAATAAAATAAAGAAAATTCGTCAAAAGACGATATCTTTAATACGATGACAAAAGATTTAATCAAAATTTTTCTAAAAGATTCCTTGCCCCTTTTGATTATTTGGACTTTAGTTTATTTTATTGTTATTATTTGTTAAATGTATGGCATTTTTTGACGATACCAAAGAAGGGAAAAGAAAAATGAAAAACGAGCATTTGGACAGGTTGCGGAAGTTGGCGGACGAGGCGCCCAGCCAAGCCGAAATCTTGTGGTTGAGGGGCGCTTTGGACGCGTTGTCGGGCTTGAAGTCCAATCCGGAGGAAGATGATCCCAATTACCAGCGGGGTTGGGCAGACGCACATCGCTGGTGGGACGAGAGCTAAACACTAAACACCGGTGGGGGCCAATCGGGGCCCCCACCTTTTTCAACAAAGGAAGGAATCGAAAATGAGAAAGTTTTTTTGTTTTGTTTTGGTTGGGCTGATGGGATGTGCCGACACCAACGTCATTCGGATCGATCCCCCGCAGTTGGACGCGCTGGGGGACGACGGCGTTGAGATCTATCAGCATTTCATCGCGGACATGGTGGAGGTAGAGGAGATTCTCGGCTACCCGATCGTGCTCACCGAAGACGCCCCAATTAGGGCGGAACATATCAAACCAGTTGAACCGGCGTTCGACGGGCTGTACGTTCCGTTTGGAAGGTGCCAGCACTACATTCGGGGCTACACCCCCAAGGTACTGGCCCACGAGATTGGGCACGCCCACGGGCTCCACCATGCCTCAGATGAGCGTGAAGACGCTCTGATGTACCCTAACGATCCCGACGGGATCGAGCTTAACGACGAAGAGTGGGACACGTTCGATCGTGGCGTGGCTCGGCTATCTCGCTGTATCTGAACACAAAAGGAAAAGGTAAGAAAATGAAAACCAAAATCAATCAAGACACCACCCTTTCGGACATTGTCAACGCGGGAGCGGATCCCTTTCTGCTCTTTCGGGCGGTATCAGATCTTATCGGCGAGCCAGCCAACGAAGAGCCCACCCCGGAAGATGAAGGGCTCGCTAAGCACGTGGGGCGCATCCAATCCAAACGTGTGAAGGGGAAGGGGGGTGCATGAACTCACTTAGTGATACAATTCGGGAATTGGGAGGAATGGAAGAGGAGTGTATTTCATGTGGAGAATTGTCGTATGATGTAAGTTCGGATAATGATTTTCTTTGTGAGGATTGTCAGTAATATTAGTAAAAAGATGGGGCTGTTATTGTTCCCGCACTAGATCTTTTTGTTCCACTTTGGAGCTCTTTACCTACGCCCACTTACTTGTCGAATGTGCGGAGAAGTCCCACACTGTCCTACATTAGGATTACAACGTGGAACAAAAATAAAAATAAAGAAAACTCTCCAATTGACGATAGAGGTAATATGAAGACGCCAGAAGAAATTTTGAACATGTCAAAGACGGATCTTGAGACTCAAGAATCGTTTGACTATGGAAACAAAAAAAACAAGAATGTGATGGATTGTAACAATTGTTCTGATTGTTCTAAATGTAATGATTGTTACAGTTGTATCAATTGTACCGATTGTATCAATTGTACCGATTGTACCGATTGTACCTATTGTTCCAATTGTTCAAATTGTTCCGATTGTTCAAATTGTTCCGATTGTTCAAATTGTTCCGATTGTTCAAATTGTTCCGATTGTTCCAATTGTCCCGATTGTTCCAATTGTGACAATTGTTCCTATTGTTCTTATTGTTTCTATTGTTACAAGTGTTCCTATTGTAACAATTGTGACGATTGTTCCAATTGTTCCAATTGTTCCAAGTGTTCTAATTGTGACAATTGTTCTAATTGTTCCAAGTGTTCCAGTTGTTACGGTATTAACAATACAAAGAATAAAAGATATATTGTTTTTGGTACACAATTGACAAGGGAGCAATGGGAGGAATTTACTAAAAAGATGGGGCTGTAAGAAACTAACATACATTATCCCACACTGTCTTACACTAGGATAGTGTGGGTTAGTTTTAATGATTCCAAAGTGGAACAAAAAAAGATCTAAAGAAACCCTAACTTTTGACGATGATACTAGCATGAACGAAAAAGAATACAGCATTGAATATGTTCTACAGGTATGGAATGATAAGACCGGTGAACGTTTGGAGGTAAGTCCAGATCGGGATGGTTTGGGTCTGGTGGAGATCCGAAGTGTTACCGACGACGAAAAGGTCGGTGCTCGTATTATAGGTACCGTAAAGTGCATGATGGCCTTACATGAGGCTCTGGGCAAGTACCTTTCCACACTTCAGAGTAAAACACTTACAGATTAATTTACAATAGGGTTCCAAAGTGGAACAAAAATAAAACTAAATAAAACCCAAGAATTGACGATAACAAGAATATGGAAAATAAAGACATTGTTAAGTGTTTGCGTGATTCTCAAAATAAAATGATGGAAATTATGAGTGAATTGCGTTATGCTTTGCGTTGTGCTCCCGAACATGTACAGAATAGAGCAATGGGCTATTGGGTAGCTCAAATTGAAACCGCACTATCTAATAATCATGAATGGCTTGGTGGGTGTATGACTTCACTTAGTGATACAATTCGGGAATTGGGGGGAACGGAAGAGGAATGTATTTCATGTGGGGAATTGTCGTATAATGTAAGTTATGATAATGACGATGGTCCCCTTTGTAAGGATTGTTATTAATTTAATAAAAAGATGGGGCTGTAAGAAACTAACCTACATTGCCCACACTGTCTTACCCTAGGATAGTGTGGGTTAGTTAGTTTTGTTAGTTTTTGTGGTTCCAAAGTGGAACAAAAAAAGATCTAAAGAAAACCCAACAAGGACCGATGTATACAGTATGAACGCGAAAGAAGTAAAAGGCTCTATCAGTGTAATTGAGTGTGGGGCACTTCCCAATGGTGTCCATTATCTCAAGGTGTCGTGTCAAAATAGTGACACATACCTAAACCTACCTGCTGCCCTTGAATGCAATGATGTAGTGTATGGTCGCACGGGGTGGGACAGTGACAAGTGTTTAGCCTTCTATCGTACTGATGCCATCTTTGCGGTTTCAAAGTAGGACAAAAAAAAAGATAAAGAAAATCCAAGGATTGACGATATATCTAATAACATAGAATTGGGAGTTTACTTCGGATAAGATTGACTGCTTATTTAGCACCAAAAAAGACTTTAGGGTAAGTAAACAAACTACATAATCGCCAATGTAGTTTCCTAAAGTCAATAAAAAAAGGGGAATTGTTCCGTGTGTAAGTGGCGAACACATAGAACCCCGTAAAATCACTTAGGGTGAACAATACTTACATTTTGGTCATATGTAGGTCCTAAGTGAGATAGATTTTTTAAAATCGTCCCCACATTGTAATGCAGTGTGGGGTCTTTTATTTTTTTTGTCCTACTCGAGCCATGATATAGGTTTCAGTCTTACGTGTAGGTAAGGGTCCCAAAAGGGAACAAAAAATAAAATAAAGAAAACTCTCCGACTGACGATATTATTTAGTATGGACCTACAAGATGAAAAGTATTACCATATCGTAAACAAAAAGACAGGCCAGAAACGTATTGCTATGTGGGATGATGTTTCACAAGAGTTCTGGTGTTTGAACGTGCACAATAAAAACCGAGTTGTGGATACACAGCACTATTTTACCTCAGAAGTAGAGATTATCGCACCTGTCCTTACACCTGATGAAGTGGAAGAAAAGTGTTCCGAAGCTTACGATTGTGGGCTTTCTAACTACCCCATGGGTTGTTAGTTAGAAAAACAAAATATAAAGAAAATCAACCAAAAGACGATATCCTACATTAGATGGTGTGATTTAGTTTTGTTAGTTTTAATGGTTCTAAAGTGGAACAAAAAATAAAATAAAGAAAAGCTAACGAAAGACGATAGAGATAACATGAATAACGATAAGACTGGCGCAAGGATCACTTTCACTTCAGACGAACTAGACGCGCTCTATTCTATCCTTGAATATGACGTGTGTGAAGACGTCCTACGTTCTGAAGGATGGGAAGATGGTGACACTAAGAGGGTTTTGATATCTTTGTGGAACAAAGTATGTTCTTTGAATAATTATCGATAGTGTGTGTTAGTTTTGTTAGTTTCAGTCCCAAAAAGGGACAAAAAAAAACTATAAAAAGAATGTGAATTGACGATATAGTTATTACAAACGGAAAGCCTTGTTTGGAGCCAAGGCGGAAGTAGACAACGATAAACCAGCAATTGAATATTCAGACGGCTTCAATGGGGCCGTCCCGTACTCGGGGCGGTCTTTTTATTATATAACACCTTCTTACAGGTTCAAAGCGGGATAAAAAAATAAACTAAAGAAAACTAACCGAAAGACGATATGGTAGATATGAAGACACCAGAAGAGATTTTGAAAATGTCAAAGACGGATCTTGTTAAGCAAGAATCGTTTGACTGTGAAGACAAAGACAACAACAATGTGAAGGATTGTGACGATTGTACCGCTTGTGACGATTGTTACGATTGTTACTATTGTTCCTATTGTTCCTATTGTTCCTATTGTTTCAAGTGTTCCAATTGTTTCAATTGTGACACTTGTTCCAATTGTTCCAATTGTTCGAAGTGTTCCTATTGTTCCAATTGTTCCAATTGTTCCTATTGTTCCAATTGTTCCTATTGTTCCAATTGTTCCAATTGTTCCAATTGTTCCTATTGTTCCAATTGTTCCAATTGTTCGAAGTGTCATAATTGTGAGAATTGTAAGAATTGTTATGGAATTAGTAATGCAAAGAATAAGAGGTATGTTGTTTTTGGAACACAATTGACGAAGGAGCAGTGGGAGGAATTCAGTAAAAAGATGGGGCTGTAAGAAACTAACCTACATTATTCTACACTGTCTTACATTGGATGGTGTGGGTTAGTTTTGTTAGTTTTAATGGTTCCAAAACGGAACAAAAAATAAAATAAAGAAAACCCAACGAAAGACGATAGACACAATATGGCATGGCAATGGTCACATTCACAAGAGGCTTACCAAAACGTTAGAGAACAAATTAAGATTCTTGACGTAGAAACTTTAGCCACCATATTGGCAGAATGGTCTGAATATGGACGATTTCAAAATCCCGATTATGAAGATTCTTTTGGGGAACTATACAATAAGGATCTGAACACTTTCAGAAACCTTCCTTTAGATGTTTTATCCGACGTTGTGTGGGATCGTGCGAGCGAACTAAGCCTATGTACTAATGGGGGCTGGCTCGCTCACTTGTGCCCATATGGGTGCGGTTGTCATATGTCCCCTTTCGATACCGTAGAAGACTAAAATTACGCAAAATTTGCGCTAAATAAATCCTTTACTTATCTCACTATTGGACGCCGATCCCCTGCCCTATTAACATTTATACAAATAATATAATACATAATTTATAACCTTTTTAGTGGGTTTTTGTTTGTTTTGTTTATTTTGTTTGTTTGTGTTTGTTTAGGTAGGCTAAGCCGTCATAAGCGGGGTGTAAAGTACAAAATTCAGCACATTAGAGCCTAAAACAAATAAAACACGCTCTAAAGTCAAATAAAATAGGTATTTTTATATAAAAAAACAGGAAGGGTTGACGATAATAAAATAAAGAAAATGGAAACACTCACCGCACTATGGAAGATTGGAACGTCAATCGGATTATTGACGACGTGGTCTTATGTCCTGTATCTTCGATTGATTCGGAAGAGTTATTAAAAATAAAAAAACTAAAGAAACCCAGCAAAAAGACGATAGAGTAAAGTAAGATGAGCCCAAACGAAGCATTGCAAATTTTTGAAGAATTGATTCTCAAGTGTGGGGTCTGTATGGTGGGTCTCACAATGTGGCATATCCACAAGGTTTGGAGGGGAAACTAACAAAAAAATACTAAAGAAACCCAGCAAAAAGACGATAACATATTTAACAAAGAAAAGACTAAAAGAATGGACTACTAAAAACTAAACCTATATTGCCCACACTGTACTTAGGTGTCATACAGTGTGGGTTTTTTATTTAGCATGCTAACTATCTTGCATGTATTCTTTCCACTTACCTCTAGCCCAAACAAAAACTAAAATAATAGTTTTATTAGGTTTTGTTTATTTAGTGTTTATTTAGTGTACTAAAGGTTCCAAAAGGGAACAAAAAAAATCTAAAGAAACCCAGCAAAAAGACGATAGAGTTAACGTGTTTAACAAAGAAAAGACTAAAAGAATTCAAAGTTTTCAACATAGGATAGATTATTGTCACGAAACTGACGTAGAACCGCTATCAGATAACGAACTAAAAGAGTATATTTCAGAATTGCAAAATGCATTGCATGTGGTAATGGGACTAACCGGTTTCGGTTTAGCTGAAGCTGGGCTAATTGTTAATATTAGATCTCTTATCGCTATTGCTCGAAATAGGGGATTGGACGACTAAAGACTAAACAAACCCAGTCAAAAGACGATAGAGATAACATGAATACACCGGAAGAAATTTTGAAAATGTCAAAGACGGATCTTGAGACTCAAGAATCGTTTGACTGTGAAGACAACGACAACAACAAAGTGACGGATTGTCACAATTGTTCCAATTGTTTCGCTTGTGACACTTGTTCCTATTGTTCCAATTGTAACAATTGTTCCAATTGTTTCGATTGTTCCTATTGTTCCTATTGTGACAATTGTTCTTATTGTTCTTATTCTAACAATTGTAATAATTGTTCGAAGTGTTCCTATTGTGACAATTGTTCCTATTGTTCCTATTGTTACGGAATTAGGAATGCAAAGAATAAGAGGTATGTTGTTTTTGGAACACAGTTGACGAAGGAGCAGTGGGAGGAATTCGCACAAAAGATGGATCTGTAAGCTAATCCACACACTAACCCACATTGTCCTACCTCGGGATGGTGTGGGTTAGTTTTGTTATTTTTCAGTTTCAGTTCCAAAGTGGAACAAAAAAAAGATAAAGAAACCCAACAAAAAGACGATAGAGTAGATATGATTCAATGGAAAGAACTTGTGTCGTCATTGTCTGATACGGACCTTGAAAGGTTGAATTTTGAAGTCCAACGCGAACGAGAAAAGAGGATTAAGCCCGTAGATTTGACGAATTCTGAAAAGTCTCTTGTTTTCAATGGGCAGGTTGTGAAAGCAACTAAGAGTGTTCGGGATCGCCTTGGGTGTGATTTGAGGGTTGCCTATCGGTCTTGTCGAAATTATGAGGCATCGTTGGCTGAAACCGCCCTTAGCAAGGTTCGTCGCTGTCAATAAAAAAATAAACCTATATAACCCACATTATCCTACCTCAGGATGGTGTGGGTCTTTTGTTTATTTTGTTTTATCTGTAGGTAATGGTAGATTGTTGTAGGGTATTGTATTTTTTTTATTTACCGTTTTCTATGGTGTATCCACAATCTTACAAAATAAACAAAAAGACTACATATCATTATAAGTATTCAACTATGCTCTAGCGTAAAGTAGAACCCACACTTGACCACACTACGTGAATTCACCATGCGTTTTTCAAAACGTAACAAAAAAACCCTAAATAAACCCAGTCAAAAGACGATAGAGATAACATGAATACACCGGAAGAAATTTTGAACATGTTAAGAAAGGATATTTTTAGTCAAGATCAATTTGACTATGACTATGAGCCAAACAATAAAAATGATTGTGACACTTGTTCTGATTGTACCGCTTGTGACGATTGTGACAATTGTGACAATTGTTCCAATTGTTTCGCTTGTGACAATTGTTCCTATTGTGACAATTGTTCCTATTGTTCCTATTGTGACAATTGTTCTTATTGTTCTTATTCTAACAATTGTAATAATTGTTCGAAGTGTTCCTATTGTTCCTATTGTGACGATTGTTCCTATTGTGACGATTGTGGCAATTGTTCCTATTGTTCCAATTGTTACAATTGTTCCTATTGTGACGATTGTTCCAATTGTTCCAATTGTTCGAAGTGTTCGAAGTGTTCCGATTGTTACGGAATTAGGAATGCAAAGAATAAGAGGTATGTTGTTTTCGGAACACAGTTGACGAAGGAGCAGTGGGAGGAATTCGCACAAAAGATGGATCTGTAAGCTAACACACACATAAACCCACATTGTCCTACTCAGGATGGTGTGGGTTAGTTTTGTTAGTTTTAGTGGTTCCAAAGTGGAACAAAAATAAAGTAAAGAAAACCCTCCGACTGACGATAGAAGTAATATGATTACTACCCGCTATAATATCAATGATCTGGAAAGGAAATGTAATCCCCTCCCCCACCATGAGGCTGGCTTAATGTATACCGCCACGGGATACGGTAAAAAAATTCCTACTGAAACGATGGTCAAGCTTCCAGGTTCAAATCGTTGGCGTCGGGTTTATTGTTGTATTTTTAGTAATATTGGAACTTGTTATGTTACCGATGGTCCAAATTGGATTGTTATTTATTAAGTTCCCAAAGTGGAACAAAAAATAAAATAAAGAAAAGAAGACTCCAACCGATAGGGTAGGTATCATGCCAATCTTTCACAAGACTGAAAAGAAGCACTATGACTGGAAAAATAATGAGACCACTACGGTTTACAGGGAAGGAGAAACTTCGCACGTAGGTAAGGTCATTCGGATTGGGGTTGATCACAGTGTGAAGATTATGTCCGATGTGTGGGCGGATGAGAGCTATGCACTTGTGTGGGACGATGAACTACAAGAGCCCCGGAAGTATTCTCTTGGCATACATGACTCTATTTGTCCGATTCATGATACCGCCGAAGTTGATGCAACCCCTGATATCCTTGCCAAGCTTGAGGCGCATGAAGACCGTCAAGAGCTTATTCGTCAAGAGCGGGAGCGCATCCGAGAAATTGGCGAACTAAGGTTCGCACACAATCGAGTCGAGCGCGGTAAGCGCATGAAAGTTGTTCGTGGTCGCAAGGTGCCTAAGGGTACCACTGGTGTGGTCTTTTGGCTTGGTGTAGACAACTGGGGGAACACTAAGGCTGGTATCGCACTAAGTGACGAAAGGGATTCACGGGAGCGATATAGTGACGTCGCGTGGGTGAATGCTGGATATCTTGTCCCCTGTGATGAATTCCAGGTTCCCGACTACCTTTCCACACCAGTGTGTGATCTGGAGGAAACTAAGAACAAAGCAGCATAAACTAAACAAAATAAATACATTGCCCCACACTGTAAGTTAGTGTGGGGTTTTTTTTATTTTGTCCCACGTGAGCTACGATGTAGGTTTCAGCCCTACATGTAGGTAATGGACCCAAAAGGGAACAAAAATAAACTAAAGAATTTCTCCTATCAACCGATATACATGTTATGATCGCAAGCATGGCCCGCATGGGAAAGCTACTTCGAACGGTTTGCACTTTGTTGCTTGTCACCATTATGACCGGAGCATGCGGTGCAACCGATCCCGTTGCGTTGGCACAGTCATGGGAATACAACGTATGCGACGTTCCCGCCCTTGTTGACGATGCCATGGCAGACGCCTTGGACCGAATTCATGACACTGGATACAGTGTAGTTCACTATGAGAACCTTCCCGACTGTGAAGACGCCTACGCCCGAACGAACGTGGTAACGCACACTGTGCGACTTTGTAAGGCATTTTTTGATATGTCGGACGAAGAGCAAGTTTCAACCCTGTATCATGAACTCACTCACATTTACACCGCTATGGGTGAAGGTGAGTTTTTTATGCTGGAGGCGCACAGTGACACCGATCTGCGGTGGGCGGTGGAGACTGTGGGATTTAGGCAGAATATCATTACACTATCTCAACTAGGTGTGGATATGTCAGATTATGATTACAGTGAACGTGCTAGTATGCTTGACTCTTACTCCACCGCATATGGTGACAACCTTGATAACTTGACTCGTACCTTGGGCGACATGTCCCACATGTGCAACTAACACCCACATTGTGTGCAACAAAAAAAAATAAAAAAAAGACAAAAAACCCCTTGAGTTTTGACTCGGAATGACGAACAATAAGAACATGAACGGAAACAAAAACACCATGAACTCCGCCCAATACGTTGAATATGCTCTCAAGGTCGCCCGCGCAATGCGGTTGCCCCACTGGATCAAAGATGAGCGTGACGGTATTGCACTTGAAGCGCTCGTTCGAGCCGCTGCCAATTACGATGGTAGCAAAATGGCTCCGAACGGTTACGTCAAGGTCAAGGTGAGACAAGCCCTTATCGATGCGACCCGATCCCACCTTGGGCGTGGTAAGGACGAAAATAAGACGGCAGTAGTATCTTTGAACACTTTGACCCACACTGAAGATGATAGCGATAGCTGTGAACTAAACTTCGCAGACGCTCGGGCAAACTGTGCTGAAACCCGCATGATCCTGGAAAATGTCCAGACCCGCCTAAACACTCTCAAGCCCCACATGCGACGCGTGGTCGAACTGAAGCTTGAAGGTTACAAGGGTAAGGAAATTGCCGACGAGCTTGGCATTACTCAAGGTCGCGTGTCTCAAATCCTTAAGCAGGTTTCGGAGACTATGCGCAAGCGGGTTGCCTAAGCCTGATTACTTTCGTTTACATTAGCGTCGTTTCTCCTACCTCGCCCACACTGTCCTACCTCAGGATGGTGTGGGTTTTTTATTTTTTTTGTTCCCTTTTGGAACATGAAACCTAACAAAACTAAACAACCCTCTCTAACGCCCCACGGTCCACCCTAACGGGATTTGTTTGGGGTTATCCTCGGCGCTCGTCGTGACTGAAAACCGTCTTAGGGCGGAGCCTGATAAGCCCTAGTTCTATTGGGGGTCGTTGACTCGGTTGGGCTCGGTTTCAAGCGGAGAAAAATACTTCTAAAGACTTGCGTTTGGGGACCGATAACAGTATAGTAAGAACACATCGGGGGACGGGAAGAGCCCCCGCGACTTTCACTCCAAACCCTAAGAAGGAAAAGAAAATGTTCGAGCTTCTTTCAACCATGTCCGTCGCTAGCGTCTTTGACCTTGCCTATGCGCTTCCGGTCGCTCTTGGTACGGTGATTACCTACACGAACCTGCGACATTGGCGCTAATCTAGTTTTGCTCTCAAGCCTAACAAACCCAACAAAACCAAAAGAGGTGTAAGTACTGTAATCCTTTGTAATCCTTTGTAAGACCAATATTCATTGCTCCCACACTGTCCTAACTGTAGGCTAGTGTGGGAGTTTTTTTATTTAATTTTTGTGTCCCGTTTTGGGAATTCCATTTTGGTCCATGGTGGCCTTTTGTGGGAATTCCATTTTGGTCCATGGTGGCCTTTTGTGGGAATTCCAAATCGGGACGGTTACATGTAGGTGTCCTTTTGTGGGAATTCCAAATCGGGACGGTTACATGTAGGTGTCCTTTTGTGGGAATTCCAAATCGGGACGGTTACATGTAGGTGGCCTTTTGTGGGAATTCCAAATCGGGACGGTTACATGTACGGGGGTGTGGGGGGGTATCCTACACCCCCCTACAGACCCCCACTTGACCCCCTATGTAAGCCCCCCAATTTGCACAACATGTCGGGTCTATACAGGGTAGGTGTGCCTTAGTTCTCTCAATTTTTGCGGGGGAAAATTTTGGACTGAAAATAGTGGTTCCTCATTTACACACTAAAACAAACAAAAAACCTATTATAATTCTTTATAAATCCAATAAACAAACAAAACCTCAAAAAAAAATCATATACAAAAATTTGGAGGAGGAAATTTTTATTTTCAAAAAATGGTTCTTCATAGGATAATTTTAGAATGTTATGTTTTCATTTATGGTTTGAAAAAACCCTTAAGGGTGTGGTAAGATATATCAGCGAAGGAGACATAATGAAAGAGCCAAAAAAGCCAAGAAAACCAATAAAGCCTAAAGAGCCTGAAAATTTTCTAAATGACTTTTTAGCTTTTCCATTGTTTGAGTTGTTTGAAGAAGAAAGTAGCATTAATGCTATAGAAATTTCACATAAAATTGTTGATATATTTACGAATATGTTAGAAGGTATTGAAGCAACTTCTGTAGATTGGGATTCTTTAAGAATAATAAAACAAAACCGTTATTATGAAGCTTCTTATAATGTAGAGGCAAGATTAGAGTATAAGTATAAAAATAAAAATTATGATAATGATGTAAAAAAATACAAAAAGAAAATTGGAAAGTACAAAGAAAAAGAGAAGGAGTACAATAAAAAACTAAAAGAATATAAAAAAGAACAAAAGATATATGAGAAATATCTTGAAGAAAAAGAGTTTAAAAAAGTTGAAAAAGAATATAAGAATATGTTAAAAGAAAGAAGAAAGACTAAGGGTCAGAGATTACATTGAGTTTAGGTTAGTATAATAAAACCATTTTATTTATAGTGGTAGGTGGGGGGCGGACAAAAAGAATAAAGATTTATTCTATGATATAATGGACATTGATAGGAAAGACAAATGAAAAAACAAGAATTAAGAATTGGAGATTATATCAGCATTATTTCAAATGGGCCTGATGACAATGTTTGTTATAAACATTTAATGGGTAAAATTTATCGAGTTTATAGTTGTTATTTCAATAAAACATATAGAAGATATGAACTTTTCATTGGTAGAGATCAAGAAAAGGAAGCGAGATTTAGTTTTCATAAACCTGAAAATATTAAGGTTTTATATCACATAAATAGAACGAAAGAGGAAGAAAGAGAAGATAAAGAAAGGGCACTGGAACTAGTATAGAATATTCTATACTATATAAACATCATTATCGCCTGTTTTTATTCATTATCTATGCGGAAAGCAAATTCAAATAGGTCATAATATTCTTTACGAAATTTGATTTTCTTTGGTGTTCCTATTTTGTTTATTATGCTTGACAAATCAGCAAATGAGTCATGTCCATCGAATTTATAAATTTCTCCATTTCTCAATGATCCAAAAGGAAAACTGCCTTTATAAATAATATAGTCACCAATTTTATAATGTTTCATTTCGTTCTTTCCTTGTAAATAGAGTATACCACAAATTCTGTTTTATTTGTATATAAAATTGGTTGACAAGAAGTAAGGAACTTGTGATACAATAATGTTTGTTATGGCAAAAAAGTTTAAAGAAGGAGATTATGTCAGGTATGTTGGTAGATCTGAGGAACAAAAGTATGGAGATGTTTATAGATTTTTATACTATGTTGTAGATTCGTCTATTATAGTGTTTGAAATAAATTTATGCAACGGACTTAAAGGAATTAGACATGGAAGTGAAAATAATTTTGACTTAGCTTTTAGTATTGATGTGGGTGGGGGATAAGTGATTAAAAAATACCCATTAGTTGAAGGGGTAGATAGGGAAGATTCTCGCGCGAGAGATCTTCTTATGTTGGATACAGATCTACGAGATGTTGTATCAGAGGGTGTGTTTCAGTTGAAAAGGGCATTTGGGGGGGCTGAGGTTCACATAGATTACCTGATTGACCATGAGGACGAAGAGCCCGATCCCTGTGTCATCGTGACGGTGTTTCCCGACATGCCGTTTGATGACGCGCACGAGATCATGGACGAGGTTGAGGATCGTTGGGTACTTGACAATATGAATCGCGCTGGTGGGCGTTTCAGTTTCGAGGTACATCCCCTACAGCACAAATGAAAGGATATAAAAATGTTTAGAAAAGGTGATTACATAAAATATACTGGAAATTCAAACAAAATAAAAAAAGGTAGGATTTTTAAATTTCATTCCTATATAAACTCTATTTATTTGGGTGCTCAAAGTACAGAAAATAAAGACAATCTTTTTCTTTATCCTTCCAATGATTTTGAATTAGCTTTTCATATTGACGAATAAATAGAAAAACAGTTGAGATAATTTATTGTGAAAAAGAAGGAATTCAGGAAAGGAGATTATATCAGTTATATTGGAAGATCAGGGGGGTGGGGATTAAGGTATGGAGGTGTTTATAAATTTATAAGATATATAAAGGGCATAGATTCAAATCTAGTCGTATTTGAATTAGAGTTTTGCAACCAAACAATTACCGAATATAAAGCAGAAAGAGATTTTGAATTAGCTTTTCATATTGAGTGTGAATAATGAAAACCACAGGAATCGTGCTATAAAAAAGAATTATGGAATATTATTTTAAGACAATAGAAGAGATGGAAATTGTCAAAAAGTAATGAAGTAAATCTGAAAGGAAATATTTATAATTGTGTTTCACGCAGTTCCCCACCTCTGGTGGGGTTTTTTTATTCCACTTCATCATCACTAACTTCAACGTAAATATCATTTATATCTTCATCTTCCACTATTAATTGACCATACAATTCAAAATTTTCTAAAGCATCTTCTTTTGATTTTGCTTCAATTATATAGTCCCTTGATACTGTACTAGATACTGTTATAATATATTTCATTTTTATTTTTCCTTTATTTTTGTTTTACGTTCTGTTAAGTTAAGTTTAAAATGGTTTTAACGAAATCCTAACACAAATAATAACTGCTAATACTCAATGATTTAGAACTATGTTGCTAGAAACGATGGGATTCGAACCCACGACCTCCGGAGTATCCTGCTAATACTCAATGATTTAGAACTCTGTTGCTAGAGTCAATTCCGGTCGAGCTCCGAGGCGAGAAGGGTCGTCTGCTAATACTCAATGATTTAGAACTCTGTTGCTAGTTCGATACACAGCAACGCAATCGTAGAAGGGGAGGCGGCTGCTAATACTCAATGATTTAGAACTCTGTTGCTAGCATAAGTCTGCGCCCCCAAACGTATGCCCAATAATTCGGCTGCTAATACTCAATGATTTAGAACTCTGTTGCTAGAAGAAAATCATTCGCATGGCGTGCGAGAGTAAACGATCTGCTAATACTCAATGATTTAGAACTCTGTTGCTAGAGCCCCCAAAGGCTCTTGAATTTTGATAGCTAGATGGTAGCGCTTTGAGCGCATCATGCACGCGGGAGTTCAAGTAGTAAATACCCCACC
>Ga0209954_1000081_pt1 | contig 16032 bp, 20 predicted proteins | sample SalPon2A_A_D2_MG_FD_185715 | JGI IMG/M metagenome (GOLD analysis project Ga0209954, IMG submission 185715) | Soil microbial communities from South San Francisco under conditions of wetland restoration - Salt Pond MetaG R2A_A_D2_MG (SPAdes)... | ecosystem: Environmental > Terrestrial > Soil >...
TTTATTCAAGGCAACAACAAACGGAACTTTTCTACTTTGTAAAATTTTTAAACTTTCATTTGTTTGTGGTTGAAATCCTCGATTAACATCAATTACCAATATAGCAATGTCAGCAGCTGAACCTCCTCTTGAGCGAAGATTTGTAAAAACTTCGTGTCCAGGAGTATCAATTACTAAAAGTCCAGGTACCTTGTTTTCTGCCTGTTCAAGTTTTTTGTATAATGGACCACACATTTCTTTGATTGTCTCAGATGGAAGAAAGCTTGCTCCAATATGTTGAGTAATTCCACCTGCTTCTCTACCTTGAACACCGGTACCACGAATTTTATCTAAAAGAGATGTTTTTCCAGAGTCTACATGACCAAGAACTGCCACTATAGGCTGACGAATTTGCAAATCAGATCACTCAAATGCTACCCTCGATTCATGGTCAAAGCTTTCTTGTGAATCTGATGCGTGAATTATATTTTCACTGAATCCCAATCCAAAGTCACCTCTAATTGAACCAGGATCAGCTTCGAATGATTTTGTTGCGCCAATCATTATTCTAGTAGTTGCAATTGCATTATTTCCTTCAATGATTGCTGCAACTACTGGTCCTGATGTAATAAATGATGTTAGTTCGCCAAAGAATGGTTTGTCTTTATGTACACCATAGAAATTCTTTGCTTGTTCTTGAGTGAATGTAAACATCATTAATTTTAAAAGTTTGAATCCCTTTCTTTCAAATCGTGATATGACTTCTCCAACTAGATTTCTAGATACAGCATCTGGTTTAACAATAAATAACGATTTTTCAGTCAATTTTACTTCTTTTTAATTCCGCCTTTAACATATTTTTTTGTCCATTTCAGCTTTCTTGGATCACGTTTAAGGTCTAGCATATTTTTTTTGCATTTTGCTGAACAGAACCATAATACAGTTCCATCGTTTTTAGCAAGCATAGTACCTGAGCCCTTAGCTACAGGCCTATCACAAAAATTACATGGTTTAACTAAAAGACTCATTCAATCACATCCTATTTGATTTTCTTGGCTTCTCTCTCTGTTTCTCTAAGCATTAGAATCTCTCCTAATCTTACAGAACCTTTAACATTTCTTGTAAGAATTCTTCCTTTATCCTTACCAGTAAGAACTTTAACTCTAACTTGAATTACCTCACCAGCAATACCAGTTCGCCCAACAATTTGAATAATTTCAGATTGAACTACTTCTTCAGTTGTGGAGCTCATTGATCAGTCTTTCCACCTTTAATTTTAGCAATGGTCGATACAACTTGATCTATAATATGTTGTGCATCACCAGCATCCAAAATTGCTGCAGCGGCAGAAGTGATATCGATACCTAAAGATTTACCTAATTCGGATTTACTTGGTACAAATGCATATGCTGCACCTTGTTCTTCACATAGAATTGGAAGATGTGCTACTACTTCTGGTGGTTCTACATCTTCAGCGATAACAATTAGTTTACTAGTACCGCGTTCAATTGCCTTAGTTGCTTCATTGGTTCCTTTCTTGACTTTACCGCTGGTGGAAGCTACTCTAACAGCCTCTAAGATTGGATTTACGAGGTCCTCTGGCGTCTCAAATTTAACATAATATGCTTTACCCATATTTCGTCACCCTTTGGGTTCATTCTCCATTCTATACGTCGATGCGTTTGGTTTTAAAAGTGTTATCTGGAAATAATGTCTTTAACTTTTTTGAGGAATTCTGACATTAAAGTATCTAATTTCTCTTGACTTCCAGCTTCTGCATAAATTCTAACAATAGGTTCTGTACCACTTGGTCTAACCATTACCCAGTTTTTAGAGTCAACAATAATTTTGATGCCATCAGTAGTGTCAGAATTTGGGTATTCCTCTTTTAAAGTAGAGATTAATTTTGGTACTTTATCAGGAGAACACGATACTTTGTCTTTTGTAGTAAAAGAAGGAGGTAAAAGTGAAATTTCGTCGGAAAGAGATTTTTTTGAAGTTGCTAAAAGTTCAAGCATTAATGCTAAGGTCATACAACCGTCTCTAACTTGATTATGCTTTCCATACATGAATCCACCATTTTCCTCAAATCCAATTAATGCATTTGTTGGAACCATTTTTCTTGAGACTTCAACACTTCCAACTTTGGTGCGAATAACTTTAGAATTAAATTTCTCAGCTACAGTTTCAATGTTAGAACCAGAGTTCAAGCATGTAACAACTAAAGAGTTTGGATTTTTCTGTAAGATATGTTGAGTAAGTAATAATGCAGATTTGTCTCCAGTTAAAATATCTCCATTATTATCGCAGAATATACTACGATCACCGTCTCCATCAAATGCAATTCCTACATCAGCATTATTTTCAATTACAATACGTGATAGCTCTGAAAGATTTTGTGGTGTAGGTTCTGAACCGCGTCCTGGAAATGCCCCATCAATGTTTTGGTTTACAAGAAATGTTTTACAATTCACCATCTTACAAAAATCAGGTGCAGATACTGCCTGTGCACCATTGCCTAAATCTAAAACAACTTTAAAATTTCTTGATTCTATTAATTTAGAATCAATTTGAGATATAATTCCATTTAGATATGTCTGAATTGCTCGATCCTCTTTTCCAGTAGTGCCTAAAGTTTTAGAATTTTTTCGCCATTTTTTTTCTATATAAATATCTTCAATAATTAATTCATCCTCTCGTGAAATTTCTACTCCGTCATTTGCAGCAGGTTTTATTCCGTTGTACTGAGGAGGATTGTGTGATGCAGTGATCATGAATCCACCAGAATATCCCAAAGTCTTTACTGCAAATTCAAGACAAGGGGTTGGAACTATTCCTGCAATATTACAATCAATCCCTATTGAATTAAGAGCGGAACTTACAACTTTTGATATGGCTGGACTTGAATCTCTTCCATCAAAACCAATCAGTATTGGACCCTTATCAAAATAAGTTCCTATAGCTAGTGTCATATCATGAACAAATTCCAGAGTGAAATCTTCACCAAATATTCCTCGAATTCCATTAGTTCCAAAAAATTTGGCCATAATACTATACAAAAATAGATAAATTTGTGTGTATCTATCGTAGTATAATAGCTAAATTACTTCCATTCGTATTTATGATCTATATCTAGGAAATTTTATTGGTTGCTTCTGAGTGAAATGGATACAAAAAGACTGAAAAATACTGAATATTATCTTCGAAGATTTCTAAGAAATCAAGATGAATAAGTTTTCAGCGTTAATTGAATTATATTATGAAATGAATCAACACAACAAACAAAATACATTGTTTTGTTAAAACATAATGGATTCAAGTGGGAGATTAAACCTATACGTTATGTAATTAAATTATTTTTTTATATGAGCAAAAAAATTCTTTATAAAATATTTCTTAAGAAACATGATACAAGTGATTAAAAATATGTGAAATGTGGAGAAAAAGCATTCTTACAACAACAAATGCATTACATGAATATAGAGATGAAAGAATCAAACATGAGAAAGAAGTTGTAAAAAATTCTCATGTATTTAGATCAAATTACAACAAAATGATCAAACATGGATTAAATTATTACCAAAAATTTATTTTTCGAATAACTGATAAAATTATAAAAAATATGCAAAGATTAAAAATTATTGTGATAAAACACTAATCATTGAATTTAGAATAGAATTAATATAATTATAAAAACAAATAACATAGTAAATATCAATCTTGGAAAAAACTATTAATCGTTTAGTTACAATTCCAAGTAATAATACACATTTTAATTCATTAAAAGATAATTTTATCTAGAATTAAAAAAGGCAAGTCTTGTACTGAACAAGAATTTCTTTTAATTTAACAAAATTAATGGAGTTAGATGATTATGTGATTTAAACACATATCAGCGATGAATAAATGTAATGATAGAAAATTCAAAAAAATACTTAATTTTAACTAATGAGTAAACTCAACTAAAAACACAGAGAAATACAAATTTGTTGTATTGAAACTTGTTTATTCTCTTTAAATTCAAAAAATCCTAGAGAAAGAATTAACGATAAATTTTCTTGAAATATTAAAAAACGTAGTTACTCCTAGATGGATTAACATATTCAACTTAAAGAAACAGTTGGTTGATTCAACTTTGCACCAATTAATATACAAAAAACATATGAATAATTTCAAGTATAATACCAAAAATAATAAAATATCTTTAAATCTAAAATATTAGATTATTTTATTTTTAAAATAAGATTAGTTATACTACTTTTGGTTCTTTAACGGTTGTCTCGTAACAGTTAACTTTGTGTCTAATGACATGTACATTGCGGGAGTCGCCCAGCCTGGTCAAAGGCGTAGGGCTTAGGACCCTATCTCTCAGGAGTTCATGGGTTCAAATCCCATCTCCCGCACCACTTTAATTTCTGTGAATGATTAATAATGAGAAAATTATGAGCATAGAGTCATGAAAAAGACAGTAGTTGGAATTACAGTGGTTGGTAAAGATAAAGAAGGAATAGTAGCTGCATTTACAAATTTTGTATTTTCAAAAGGTGGGAATATAGAGAAAGTCAATCAGAATGTAATCAAAAGTCTGTTTGGAATGTATCTAGAAGTATCTTTTTTAAAATCAATTGATTTAAAAAAATTTGATATTGAGATTCAGAACTTAGCTAGAAAAGAAAAAATGAATGTTAGTACACATCACGAAACAAATTCACAAAAAAACATTGCAATACTGGTAACAAAAGAACCACTCTGTCTTCAAACAATTATTTCCAATTCAAAGTCACTAAAGGGGGAAATATCAGTAATAATTGGTACTGAAAAAACACTAGAGCCACTAGCAAAAAAAGCAAAGATTCCATTTATTGTAGTAGAGGAAAAAAATCAAGAAAAAGCAGAAGAGAAAATTATTCAGATATGTAAAAAATACGATATTGATTTAATTTCACTTGCAAGATACATGCGAATTCTCAGTCCAAATTTTGTTTGGAGATATCCAAATCGAATAATCAATATTCATCCATCGTTATTACCAGCATTCCCAGGAGCTATGGCATATGCACAAGCTTATGAAAGAGGTACAAAAATTGTTGGTGTTACATCTCACTATGTTACAGAGAATTTGGATCAGGGGCCCATCATCTTCCAAGATTCATTTAAAGTAGATCCAAATGACACATTAGAAAAAATAAAGATAAAGGGACAGAAATTGGAAGCAGACACATTGCTCAAAGCAATGAAGATGCATCTAGAAAATAAACTAGAAGTACGTTGGAGAAAGGTTCACATAAAATAAGTGAATTAAATGGTAGAAATTAAAACTCAGTTTGATCCTAATCTTAGAAAATCAATAACTAGTCAAAAACAAATAGCAGTGATTCCTGTAGGTTCAATTGAGCAGCATGGACCACATTTACCCATATCAACAGATTCAGATATTATAACAGAAGTATCAAAAAGAATATCTGAAAAAAATGGATATCTTTTGTTACCAACTCTTAATTACGGAGTTTCATTTGAACATTCACCATTTTTTAATTTAAGTATAAAAGAATCAACATTACGTGCTGTTCTAATTGATTTGTGTTCATCACTTTTAGTAAATAACATCAAAATAGTTTTCATACTTAACGGTCATCACGGAAATCAGAACTCAATAAAGAATTTGGATTCAAAACTAAAGAAAATATTAAAAAACAAGATCAAAGTATTCCCATTATCTTATTGGCATTTTATGGGAAGAGAGTTTGATCACGCAGGATTTGTAGAGACATCATTAATGCTTGCAATCTCAAAAAACGTCAAAATGAAATCAGCTGAAAAAGGACTAATCACAGATAAAATGTCAAAACAAGAACTCAAGAAAATCGGAATATTAGCTAACAAATCATTTCCAAAAGCAACCAAAAATGGAATTTGGGGCGATCCTACAAATGCTACTAAAAAAGATGGACAGCAGATTTTAGCTGATATCGTTAAAAATCTATCAAAAAAGTGTCAAACTTGCCTTACTGAACGTATCTCATAGTTTTACCAATGGAAATTTAATATAATCCCTTGATATCCAAGTCAATAAGTGAAATAGATGTCCGTTGATATGGCAGTAAAAGTATTGGATGAGAGTATTGATCAAGTTGTTTTGATTAAGCTCAAAGGAAGTAAAACTATTAGAGGTACTCTTCTTGGTTTTGACCAACACATGAACCTGCTACTCGATTCTTCAGAGGAAATCCCTGCTGAAGGCGATTCTAAGAGTCTTGGATCCATTGTAGTTAGAGGAGACAATGTAGTTATGATATCTCCCCCACCTGCACAACATTAGGTGATTTGCAATGACTAAAGGTACAACTTCTATGGGTGGTTTTACAAAGAAGAAGGTTCACATTAGATGTAGACGATGTGGTAAAAACTCACTTCACAAGCGTCATCATCAATGTGCAAGTTGTGGATTCCCAGAGGCCAAACGCAGAAAGTATTCCTGGATTAAATGGTATACATAGATGCAAGAAATCGTTCTTATTCTTAGTTCATTAGCAGGTGTTGCTACAGCAGCAGCTGTAAGAAAAATACCTAGAAATAAAAATCAGTTACTTAGCTTAGGAGCAAGTTCGCACATTAAAAGTCAGATCAGTGCTCTTAAAATTGAAAAAGATATTCTAACTAAAACAATTTCAAGACTATATCAAACAGATTCAGAATTCTCTAAAAGTCAAAAAGAAAAACTGAAATTAAAATATCAACATCAATTAGGAATTGTTTTAGCTAAATTAGAAAAGCTCGAACAAGCCAGTATGCATCCAGACTTGGGTCCAGTGGGTGACGGTTTGATTACTTTGATGGATCAAAAATTATCAAAGTTGGATGACAGATTGTACGAAATATCATCAAAGATGATGTCATCAAACAATCAAAAACAGGATATAAAAGAACCAGAAATCAAAAAACAAGAATCAAAACAAAATGTGGTGAAATCATTCAAGGACTCATTTAACTTTGAAAAAACAAATACAAAGATGGAGTCAATCGAAATTCCTCCAACTAAACCAAGACAATCATTTGAATTAACTACACTGACAAATATTTCACAAAAGGAACCAAAATCCCCATTGTTTGAAAAAGAAGAAATAAAATCAGTACTACATCCAAAAATTATTCAGACAGAATTAATCAAACCAAAAGATACGATAGTTCAAGAAATAATTCAGCCAAAACCAAAAGTTGAAGACAAAATTGAGATCATACAATCAGTCTCATCAAAACCAGAGATAACACTTGAAACTAAACCAGACATTAACAAAGAGGTAGCAAAGATCAATGAACATAAGGCACTTCCAGAACCAGAACAACCAAAACCAACTACATTAGATGATGACTTTGATGATGATGCCGATGATTTAGATAAGATCAAAGGAGACATTATGAAAGTTCTATCAAAGCTTGATCAAGCAGAGGTAGAATAATTGACATACGATGATGCCATTATGGCATTATCAAGTGACGCATTAAAATTTGTTAAAAATGATTATGTTGTTGGGTTAGGAAGTGGTAGGGCAGCTACTGCACTTGTAAAGTCACTTGCAAAATTAATCAAATTAAAAAACTACAATATCAAAGGAGTACCTACATCATTACAAATCAAATTAATTGCAGAGAAAGGGGGAATAACATTAGTGGAAGCTGATCAAGTAGATTACATTGATGTGGTTTTCGATGGTGCAGATCAGATTGATTCACAAAAATATGTGATCAAAGGTGGTGGTGGTGCATTATTACGTGAGAATATTTTGTTTAGTCTTGCAAAGAAGGTAGTAGTAATGGCAGATAAAACAAAATTTGTAAAAGATTTCACGATTAAAGTTCCAGTAGAAATACACCCACTTGCAAGAAATTCAGTTATCCATTCTATAAATAAACTAGGAGGCAGTGCAAATTTGCGGACTCTTGATAGAGGTTATCCATTCTTTACAGAAAATGGAAACATTGTTTTGGATTGTGATTTTGGTACAATAAAAAATGCCAAAACACTTAGTCAAAAAATTAAACAAACAGCAGGAGTTTTAGAATCAGGAATATTTCTTAGAAAACCAGATGTGATTTACAAAGCCAAAGAAAATGGCAAATTTGAGATAATTTAGAACAAAGTATTTTTATATTAAAATTATTCTGGGTCTTCTTCTCCTCTATCTCGCCCACATTGTGGGCAGATTCTTTGATTTTGGTATAATTCTTTACCACAATTTCTACAGGATTGAGATTTCACGTATTAATTACAACATTATCAGATTTAAAAACTTCCAGAATTTGGATTAATTAAGACACAAACTGAAAACGGTCTTGCCTATAACCTTCTTGTAATTTTCCTTCGATAGGAATATGATTTCCACAAAAATTACAGCAATTTTTTTTATCTAGATGCCATTCTCTAATACTAAATCCATAACGATTTACGACTATTTTTTTACATTCAGCGCAGTATGTGTGCTCCCATTTATGACCAGGTACGTTTCCCAAATAGACATACTTCAAACCCACATGTTTTGCAACCTGATAATGTTTTTCCAAAGTTTCTACTGGAGTGTTAGGATATTCCATCATTTTGTAATCAGGATGAAATCTCAAAAAATGAATTGGCATTTCAGGCCCAAATTCATCATAAACAAATTTTGACAATCTCCTTGCATGCTCTAAATCATCCCCAATTTTGGGAACAATCAAATCAGTAATTTCTACATGAATTTTTGTTTTATCACGAATTTCCAATAATGTATCAAAAATTGGTTGAGGATCAGGAATTCCAATGAATTTCCTAGTAAATTCTTTTTCCGCATTTCCTTTAAAATCAACGGTAATACCATCAAGGAATTCATTCATCATTGAAACTGATTCAGGAGTATCATATCCATTTGAGACAAAAACATTGAATAATCCTTTTTTTCGTGCAGCAATTCCACAATCACGTGCAAATTCAATAAAAATAGATGGCTCATTATAGGTATATGCAATTCCATGTGCGCCATATTTTAGTGCAGTATTTGCAACATCATCAGGAGTCATGTCAATTCCTTCTACTTTCCGTCTTTGACTAATATCAGAATTTTGGCAATATCTACAGAGCCAGTTACATCCAGTGGTTGCAATAGAGTAGACTTTGCTACCAGGGTAATAATGAATCAATGGTTTTTTCTCAATTGGATCAACATGTCCTGAAATTACTTTTCCATATGCATACAGCTGAAGTTTACCATCTTCATTTCCTCGAATTCCACACAAACCAATTTGGTTTTTACCAATCTCGCAATAACGTGCACAAGCTGTACACTTTACCTTGTCATTTGAAAGTTTTTCATATAATTCTGCTTCTTTGCCAAGTGTAGTCAATGTTTTTTATTGTGTTTTTACATATTTAACCAGTATGATAAAAAGACTTTCTGACTCTGATGGAGTAGAACTTGTAAAGATAGCAAGAAAAGCTGTAACTGAACTTTTAGAAAATAACTTAAAAATTAGTGAAGATGTTTTTAATTCAAAATTTAATTTCACTTCAGGAGTTTTTGTAACATTAAACAAACAGGGTTCATTAAGAGGATGTATTGGTTATCCTCTTCCTGTAAAAAAATTATCAGAGGGTTTAATTGATGCTGCAATATCAGCTGCAACTCACGATACAAGATTCAACCCTGTTACTGTTAATGAACTTGACAAAATTATTTTTGAGGTTACAGTTCTAACTCCACCTGTTGAGATTAAAGTTGAAAAATCTTCAGAATATCTCAAAGAAATTAAAGTTGGCAGAGATGGATTAATTATAGAAAATGAAAACAAATCAGGTTTATTGTTACCTCAAGTTCCAACAGAATATGGCTGGAATACAAAAGAATTTCTTGAACATGTATGTCAAAAAGCAGGACTAGTAAAAAATGCCTGGAAAAACAGTGATACTAAAATCTCAAAATTTCAAGGGGTAATTTTTAAAGAAGAGTCACCAAATGGAAATATTATCAGAGAATCATCTGATGATTTTTTATAAAATAATGTGTAAAATAAATCGATGATTAGAGAACCAGTTGTTGCAGGGCAGTTTTATCCTCGAAGAAAGGAAGATTTGGAAAATATGATAACAAATTGCATCGATCACAAATACGGGCCTGGCAGTAAATCTATATTATCAGATGAGAGAATATTTGGAATAATTTGCCCCCATGCAGGATATGTGTATTCAGGTCCAACTGCATGTTACTCGTACAAATCAATTGCATCTCAAAATCCAGAGCTCGCAATTATTATTGGACCAAATCATTTTGGCATCGGAAAAGATGTTGCTACAATGGTTGATGCACAGTGGAAGACTCCTTTGGGATTGATTCAAGTGGATTCAGAGTTAGCAAAACAAGTTTCAAAAATATCAAAATTTATAAAAATTGATGATTATTCTCATTCCCAAGATCATAGTTTAGAAGTACAAATCCCAATGCTGCAAAAAATACTTTCTAATGATTTTCAAATTATTCCAATAATTTTACGAGCACAACATATGGATATTGCGATAGATGTTGGAAATGCAGTAGCTGAAATTGCAAAAAGGAAAAATACAATTATTGTTGCGTCGTCTGATTTTACTCATTATGAAGAAAATTCCTTTGCATATCAGCAAGACAAAGCATTGATAGAGCCGATCTTAGAAATGGATGTAGAGAGATTTTATCAAGTATTAAGAGAGAAAAGAGTTACTGCATGTGGTTATGGTGCAATGGCATCAGTAATGATTGCATGTAAAAATCTGGGGGCAACAAAAGGAGAACTACTCAGTTATGCAACAAGTGGCGATATATCAGGCAATACAGAATCAGTTGTAGGTTATTGCGCAATAAAATTCATTTAATAGAAAATAAAAAACAATTACTTTTTCTTTTAACTTTACTAGAGGAAAAATTGTCATTTATTTTAGATATTAAATACTATTGTCCTGTTTCAGGATTGATATGTTTAATGACATTCATAAAATCTTGATGTTCTAGCATCAAATCAATCATTTATTGACGTAAATCTTCATCATCTATTATTGCATTAAATGTTAGAGTGTTTACTCATAATAGATATGTTAGAGTTATCATATAATCTTTGAATTAATTTCAAACATATAGACGGTAAAACACATGAGGTATTTCCATTAGGTTTTTGTAATAATAAATGATCATAATCATAAAAAAAAGTAATCATAAAAAATCAAATCTACTTGTATTTAAAAAAATAATTCATCTTGATTAAAAATTAATTGTTCGCTCAACTAGTTTACCATAACCAATCTTTCCAACAACTTCAAAGTCTTCTGCTACTATCTCTCCTCTAACAATTGTTTTCACAGGCCACCCCTTTAGATTTCTTCCTTCATATACAATATAATCAGAAAATCCTCCAAACAGATCAGAAGTTACTTGTTTTTCTTTTTTCAAATCTATCATAGTAATGTCTGCATCAGAATGTTTTTCTAGTGTTCCTTTTTGTGGATACATTCCAAAAATTTGAGCTGCATTTTTGCTAGTAAATCTAACTAACTGTTCAAGTGAAATCTTATTTTGATTAATCCCATCATTAAGCAATATTGGAAGTACTGTTCCAATCCCAGGAAAACCAGCTAATGCACTCCATACATCATTTCCTCCTAGCTTGAGTTTTAGTTGATTTGCCACATGATCTGTGCCTATTGTATCAATAAGATTCTTAGATAAAGCAGTCCAGATTGCCTTACGATCATTTTCTGTTCTTATCGGAGGCATAACCTTAGCAAGATATCCTTTTTGATTTTCATAAGATAGTGTTAGATAATGAGGACATGTTTCTACAAAAATTTTTGTTCCAAGTTTTTTCTCCTCCTCAATTTGCAATAACGCACGCTCTGAGCCAATATGAACAAAGTAAATTACACAATTGTAATCTCTTCCAAACTTTGAAACAGTTTTGATTGCCTTTGCCTCAAATTCAGGGGAACGACTTTCAGACCAAGATGACAATCCATCCTTATTTTTTTCTTTTGCAGTTTTAATTCCACACCCACATGATTCATAGTCTTCTGCATGAACCAAAACAGGACAACCAAGTGAAGCGGCAGCTTTTACTGTTTGCTTAACTATGTCATCAGTGATATTTACATGAGCTGCAACAAGATTTGAAGAGTTTGGAGGCATATCCATGTAAACATGTCCAACTTCACCACCAAGATTCATGTAAATTTTAAACGATGTTATTCCTTTTTCAACACAGTAATTCATCTCGTTAATCTGTCGTGTATTGAAAATAGAAGCATGAATTGCATAATCAACATAATGATTTTTTGATGCTGCATCAAGTTGAGCTTGCAATGAGCTAGAAAAAGAGTCTTTTAGTCTAAGCATTCTCATCATGGTAGTTATTCCTCCTATAGCTGCAGCATGAGACTCAGTTTTTGCGGCTTCGTTAATGGGTGAATAAACACCATAGTGAACATGGGTATCGATTGGACCAGGGATGCAAACTAATCCATTGCCATTAATTTTATGATCACAGGAAGGAGTATCATTTGTTAATCCAACAATTTTTCCCTCACAAATTAGGATGTTTTTATCAACCATTCCTCGTGGAAGAATGACATGTGAATCAGTAATTATAGTATCATATATCATCTAAAGAATTTTATGCTTTGCAGTATATTATGCGTTAAGATAAGATTTTGATTATTAGTCATAACATTTTTGATTGATGGTTTATTCTGGTTTTCATCATAAATAGAGAAAATGAATAAAAGCGTAACTTAGAGAGGTGTTTGAGGGCCGGTGGTTTAGTGGTATAATGCCTCGTTCGCAACGAGGATGTCGAGGGTTCAATTCCCTCCCGGTCCATTTTTCCAAAAATCTACTAATTATGATGTCAAAATTAATTTCATTTTATGATAATTGATTAGAATTATATAATTATCAAAAAATAATTGATCACTTCAATCTGATCATATGATAATCTTCAACTAATTACACTTATGCACTCAAAGATGTCCAAAAAATTACCAAAGCAGATATGCATCTAAAAGATTATTTGCACATTTCATGATTTAAACAATATAATATTGCGCCAGTAAGATCAGCATTATTAAGATTAACATTGGATAGATTTGCACCTGAAAAATCCACGCCAGTGAGATTAGTGTTTGACAGATTAGATTCCGTGAGATTTGCACCTCTCAAATCTACTCCACGCATATCGGCACCAGAAAGATTGGTATAAGATAAGTTTGCACCTGAAAAATTTACATCTCTAAGATCAGCATTATTAAGATTAGAGTTCAACATGTGTCCTCCTGAGATATTAGATCCAGTGAGATTAGTGTTTGACAGATTAGATTCCGTGAGATTTGCACCTCTCAAATCTACTCCACGCATATCGGCACCAGAAAGATTGGTATAAGATAAGTCTCCTCCGGCTAGATCTATACCCCTTAGATCTCCTTCACGAATTTCAGATTTAGTAAGAGTCACACCTCCTAAATGAGCGCCTGCAAGAAGAATTTTAGTCATATTTGCATCTCCAAGAAATGAATTTGTGATTGTTACTCCATTTAGAATAGAATATGATAAATCAATCTCACGAAGATCAGAGCTTACAATATAAGTTCCAGTAAGATTAGCATTAGACAGATTTGTTTCAGCCAAATTCACTCTATCAATAGTAGCAAACACTATACTACATCCAGCATAATTTCTTTTAGAAAGATCATTATTTATCAAATCTTGTGTTAATGGACAAATTACTGGGAGTTTTTCGTTAAGGACAAGAGCGCCTACACCCAACAACAAAATCCCCAACAGTATAATTCCTATTATTTTTAGATAAGATAACCTAGATTTTGAGACATTGGATGTAATTAAAAATTTGTCTGTTTTATCCATATTTCGAATCACATATCTCTGATATTAAAGAAATGTGTATTTCTTGGTCATCTAGAAATTATCAAGATTTTACATATTTATAAAATGCAATAGATCATTAAGAACCAACGAGAAATAACCACTTCTTATAATCCAGCAAAAATAAATATCATCACACTACAACAATATGAAAAATGAGATTATATTATCAAATTTTGGCCTATAATGGCCTACATAATGAGGATTGTTTCTGATTTATTGTGAATGATATCTAAGAAACCCCAGAAACTATTATACATAAATAAAAAATACATCAAACATGGAAGTTTTTGATGGTAAAAAAGCCGCGCAGGATTACATGTCAAAACATACGTTAGCGTTTTCTACTCCAGAATTAACTCTTATGAGATTTGCATTTTGGTTAGGAGATTCAGTTCCAGATCCAAAAAATAAGGGAGAAGGGATTCCAAGAATGATGACATACCTAACAGAGCAGGACTTTCAACCTGTGTTAATTGACGATGACAAATACGAACCATCAGGTGCGGTTAGAAGTTCTGCAGTAGTTGGAAATGCATACAATGAGCAAAGAACAGATGGTAATTTTTGTTCTGAATGCGGTACAAGTCTTTCATCAACAGCCAAATTCTGTCCTGAATGTGGTACAACACAAGATTAAGAGAAATATTTTTTATTTACTAGATTATGCTTTAGCGCCACACTTTGTACAAAACTTTGCATTAGGTCTTAATGCAACACCACATGATGAGCATCCATTTCCACTTTGTTGAGCAGTTTGTCTAGGCATTAAAGATGGATCAGGTGATGGTAAAGTTCCAACGTCTCCAAATGCTTCTTTAGCAGAAACTATTCCTGGAGGTCCTCCACCTACAGGATTTTGTGCAGTACCTGCTCTTGGTGGCGCTCCCATGCCACCAGCCATCATTCCAGGATTTCCCATTCCAGGCATTAAGCCAGGAGACTGTGTAGTTCCAGAACCGGTTCCCAATGATTTTTTCATTTCAAATATTACTTTGATTGCTAGAAATTCTAATGCAGAATAGGCTACAGTATAATCACCTAATTTTTGGAAGAATTCCTTGTCACTTAGGAGGCCTTTTTTGTACATGTTGTTAGTATCCAAAAATGATTCATAGTATCCTTGAGATTCATCAAACAAGCTAGAAAGCTTATCAAACAACATGTTGAGGGTATCTACTTCACCAAATGACATAATCAGTCTCCATTTTTGTAATATTAATTACTTTAGGATCAAAAAATAAGGAAAATGTGTTTAGAATTTATGCAAGTGCTCTATCAATCATATTTTTGTATGACTCTTTAGAAGCAGCACCCACTTGTTGACTAACTATTTCTCCTTTGTTAAGAAGAATTAAGGTTGGAATACTAAAGACGTTGTATTTTGATGCCAATTCATTGGCTTCATCAACATTAACCTTGACAAATTTAACTTTGCCATCATAGTCATTTGCTAATTCTTCTACAACTGGACCTACCATTCTACATGGACCACACCATTCGGCCCAAAAGTCTACAAATACAGGGATGTTTGAATTTATCACATTTGTTTCCCACGACTTTGCATCTGAAATCTGTGTAATACCCATTGTAACGTTATTTTGTTGACCGTACCTAAAAATGTTCACCAGAATTAGCACCGTATTTTTTGTTGGATAATAAATTTTGATATATACTTAAATGACGTTTTGATAAAACTCAATTATGAGTTCAGAGCTTAGATTAAAAAAATTAAGAGGTTCAGGTGGCTATGTTATGGCCACTGTTACTGATGAACAACAGATGAAAGGAAATTTAGGAGGACCTGATCTGTTTTTAGCGCCTATAGGAAGATTAGATTCTCAAAAAATTACTAAACATTTTTGCAATACATGTGAAAAAGAATTTGAAGGGCCTCCAAAAATAGTCTTTGAGAATCCAAATGAAGAGGTTGCAGAAAATTTAATTCTTGCAGAAAAAGGACAATACATTTGTAATTCATGTGATTCTTCAATTGCAGAATATAGAGAATTTAAAAAACAAGATGAAGATGGTGAAGTTGGAAGTGCAAAACCATTAGAACCACAACAAGTGGCTCCACCACAACAAGTGGCTCCACCACAACAAACTTCACAGGAATCTGTGA
>Ga0209954_1000082_pt1 | contig 16021 bp, 9 predicted proteins | sample SalPon2A_A_D2_MG_FD_185715 | JGI IMG/M metagenome (GOLD analysis project Ga0209954, IMG submission 185715) | Soil microbial communities from South San Francisco under conditions of wetland restoration - Salt Pond MetaG R2A_A_D2_MG (SPAdes)... | ecosystem: Environmental > Terrestrial > Soil >...
AGCAGGCCGAGACCCACCATCTCGTCCAGGAAACGCTCGACGCCGCGGCCGAGGAAGCCCCAGCGGGAGGTCGCCTTGAGGTTTCCGGAGCCGTCGAACCACGGCTTGAGGGCGATCTTCAGGGCGCCGCTCTCCAGGAACGAGACGATGCGGCTCGGCGCCTCCAGGAAGTCCAGCGCCTGGCGGGTGGGCGGGGTGTCGAGGAGGATCTGCTGGTACTCGCCGGCTTCGGCCACCTCCCACAGGCGCTCCACCGCCATGTACTCGAGGATGCCGGCCAGGTGGCCGGACAGGTGGTGGTAGAAGCGGTTGCCGAGGATCCGGTCCCGGGACTCCTGGTCCGGGGCGTAGCGGGTGATCAGGCGGTCGAAGGTGCGGCGGGCGTCCAGCAGGCTGGCTTCGAGGCGGCCGGTGCCGGAGTCGGAGTCGGTGTCGGAGCCTGTGCCGGCGGCTGCATCCTCCCCGCCCACCCCGTCGATGGCGGACAGGTCCACCGGCACCGGGCGCTCCCGGGCCTCCTCCCCCACCCCCATGGCGTCCTTCAGGCGCAGGGAGGGGTCGAAGGTCATCACCAGGGTGTCGCGCCGGCGCCGGGCCGAGGCCAGGCCGAGGGAGGCGGCCAGGGTGGTCTTGCCGACGCCGCCGGAGCCGACGACGATGAGCAGCGGGCTCTCGTCCGAGATCAGGTTCACGCCGCCACCCCCGTCAGCTCCCGGGACAGGCAGGTTGCCAGGCGGCGCACCAGTTCCGGGCCGCGCCCTTCCGGCAAGCGCGGCAGGTGGACCTTCGGTTTGGCCCCCCAGGCGCCCTCCAGGCGCTCCATCTCCCGCTCCTGGAGGTGGCGGCGCCGCGCCCAGAGGTCGAGGAGGCGGCGTTCGCCCTCACTGGCGCCCTCGCCCGGGTCGGCGTCTTCCAGCGGTGGGTAGACGCTGTTGACCACCAGCAGCTCGGCGCCCCGGCCCAACTCGCGGCCCAGCCGCTCCTCCAGCTCCAGCGCCTCGTGCACCGGCATCTCCTCCGGGGTGGTGACCACGGCGACGCCGACCCGGGCGGGATCCGCCACCCAGCCGGCCAGCTCCGCTCCCATCTCCCCCACCGGGCCCTGTTCGATGACGTCGGCCAGGAGGCCGGGGGCGGTGAGGAGGGAGACGCCGTGGCCGGTGGCGGGGGCGTCCAGGACCACCACGTCGAAGGGGTCGGCCCGGGCCACCGGATCGACGCCCCGGATCATGCGCAGGGCGTGGCCGAGGACCGCCACCTCCTTCAAGCCGGGGGCGCCCTGGGCGAACTGTTGGTAGACCGGGCTGTCGAGCACCCGGCGGGCGACGGCCTCCAGCTTCAGGCGCTCGATGACGATGCGGTCCAGCACGTCGGTGGGCTTCAGGTTCTGCAGCATCAGCCCGCCGCCGGCGTCCACCAGGTCGCCGCCGGAGGGCTGGACACCGAGGAGCTGGTGCAGGTTCTCCCGCGGATCGACCTCCAGGACCAGGACCCGGTGGGTCCGGGGCAGCGAGGACAGCAGCCGCGCCAGCGCCGCCGCCACGGCGCTCTTCCCCACCCCGCCCTTACCGGTAACCACCACCAGCTCCCGGGCGGCGAGCTGGGTGCGCAGATCGGTCGGGCGATGGGGAACGTCGGGCATGGGATGTCTCGGGGTCGGGGTCGCCGGTGGTGAGCGGGCGGTGCTCACCCTGAAGGGTCCTTCGTGATGATAGTCCACACCGCCCGGGAGCGGGGAGCGGCACCCCTTGAGGAAGGTCGCGGGAGGACGGCCGAGGGGGCGGCCGGGGGAGCCCTATTATGCTAGCCTGACTACCCGATGAGCACCTCCAAAGAAGCCGATTCCCGCCCCCCCGTAGAGTCGCCGCCGACCTCTGAGCAGCCGACGACCTCCCCCTCCACCGCCCCGGACGCCGGCGCCCTGGGCAGCGCCGGGGACCAGCCCACCGCCGCCCGGCCCGACACGCCGCGGCGGGAGCTGGACGCCGCCGTCGCCGATCTGCGCGACCACGGCGACGAGTGGGCCGCCATGCCGCTGGACCGGCGCATCGAGATGCTGGACGGCCTGATCCAGGACTTCCACGCCGTCGCCCACCGCTGGGTGGAGACGGTGCGCCGCATCGAGGGGGTGAAGGCCGACGGCCCCTTCCTCGGCGAGGAGTGGCTGGCCGGCCCCTACGTCGTGCTGCGCAACATGCGCCTGCTCAAGGGCACCCTGGAAGAGATTCGCGACCACGGCCGGCCCTCGGTGCCGGGGCGGGTGCGGCGCAACGCCCAGGGCCGGGTGGTGGCCGGCGTCTTCCCCGCCTCGCTGTGGGACCGCCTGTTCTACCCTCGCGTCACCGCCGAGGTGTGGATGCAGCCCGGCGTCACCGAGGCCGACCTGGCGTCCACCCAGGCGGTGGCCTACGCCGACGCCACGGCGCCGGCCACCGGCCGGGTCGCCCTGGTCCTGGGCGCCGGCAACGTCTCCTCCATCGGCCCCATGGACGCCCTCTACAAGCTGTTCGCCGAGAAACAGGTGGTGCTCTACAAGTCCCACCCGGCCCAGGACCCGGTGGGGCCGCTGTTCGAGGAGGCGTTCGCCAGCTTCATCGACGCCGGCTTCGTGCGCGTCGTCTACGGCGGCGCCGAAGTGGGAGCCTACCTCACCGACCACGAGGGGATCGACGAGATCCACATCACCGGCTCGGACAAGACCTACGAGGCCATCGTCTTCGGCCCCGGCGACGAGGGCGAGCGGCGCAAGGCGGCCAACGAACCGCGCCTCGACAAGCGGGTCACCGCCGAGCTCGGTAACGTCTCCCCGGTCATCGTGCTGCCCGGCCCGTGGAGCCCCGGCGACGTCGAGTACCAGGCGGAGAACCTGGTCTCCATGCTGACCAACAACGCCGGCTTCAACTGCAACGCCTCCCGGGTGATCATCACCCACCGCTCCTGGCCGCAGCGCGAGGCCCTGGTGGATGGCATGCGCCGGGTCCTGGCGGAGACCCCCACCCGGGCCGCCTGGTACCCCGGGGCCGACGACCGCATGCAACGCTTCGTCGCCGCCCACCCCGAGGCGGAGCGCTTCGGCGAGCCGGCGCCGGAGGATCTGCCCTGGGTGCTCGTGCCCGACCTCGACCCGGAGGCGGAGGACGACATCGCCTTCCAGACCGAGGCGTTCTGCTCGCTGTTCGGGGAGACGGCGCTGGATGCCCCCTCGACGGCCAGCTTCCTCGACCGCGCCGTCGATTTCTGCAACGACACCCTGTGGGGCACCCTGAACGTCACCTTGATCGTCCACCCCGACTCCCTGGACGACCCGGTGACCCGCCGCGCCTTCGAGGCGGCGGTGGCCAACCTGCGCTACGGCACCGTCTCGGTGAACCACTGGGCGGCAGTGGGTTACGGCCTGGCCATCACCCCCTGGGGGGCGTTCCCCGGCCACCCGCCGGACGACATCCAGTCCGGCGTCGGCGTGGTCCACAACACATTGCTCTTCGACAAACCGGAGAAGGCGGTGATCCGCTCCCCCTTCAAGGCGTCCCCGAAACCACCCTGGTTCGTCAGCCACAAGACGGCCGCGCCGCTGGCCGAGGACCTGACCGACTTCGAGTCCGGGCCGAGCCTGTCCCAGCTCCCGTCGATCTTCTGGAAGGCGCTGCGGGGGTGAGCTTCACCACTTCGCGCAGGGTCGAGCTGGCGGACACGGACCAGGAGGGGATCGTCCACTTCGCCCGCTACCTGGTCTACATGGAGACGGCGGAGCACGAGTTGCTGCGCGCCGCCGGCTCGTCGGTGACCCGAGATCCGGACGGCGAGCGCTGGGTGTGGCCGCGGGTGGAGGTCTCCTGCGAGTACCTGGCGCCGCTGGCTTTCGGCGACACGGTGGAGATCGAGAGCCGGGTGGCGGAGATGGGGCGCAGTTCGGTGACCTACGAGCACACCCTGCTGCGGGACGGCAAGGCGGTGGCCCGGGGGCGGATGAAGACGGTGTGCTGCCGCCACGCCGACGGCGGCGGCCTGCGGCCCCAGCCGGTGCCGGAGGAGTTGGCGCGGCGGCTGGGGAGGAGCTGACCGGCTAGCGGCGCCTCACGCCTCGAAGGTCCGCCAGCGCTCCTCCACCTCGCTCAGCAGTTCCTGGAACCCCTCGTGGTCCCGGATCGGCTCGAGGTGGGGGTCGTGCTCGGCCAGCAATGGGTAGTTGATGAAGCCGTGCTCGACGGCGGAGCGCAGCCAGGACACCGCCTCGTCGCCGTCGCCCAGCAGGGCGTGGCACTGGGCCACCATCCAGGGGTACTCGGGGTCAGCGCGGATGACGCTCTCGGCCTCCGGGGTGAGGGCGCACGCCGCACCTTCCGCGTCGCCCCGCAGGGCCGCCGCCAAGCAGCTCGCGATCTGGCCGAAGATGGACGCGTCGGAGATCTCCACAACGTGGTCCAGTTGCTTCAGCGCATCTTCGGACCGTCCCAGGGTCGCCAGGTTCTGGGCGTAGAGCAGTTGGTTCATCTGGTTCTCCGGCTCCATCTCGACCGACTTTTCCAGCGGCGCCAGCCCCCGCTCCGGGTCGCCACCGACGACCCAGAGAAAACCGGCCAGGGCGTGGTGGAAAGGCGTCAGGGGGTCGATGCGCAGCAGGCGCTCGGCCATGGGCAGGCCGGTGGCGGGTAGCCCGACCAGCGCGTAGAGGGCGATCATCCAGGAGAGGGTATCGACGTCGTTGGGGTCCTTGGCCAGCGCCCGTTTGAGGTGGCGCACCCCTTCCTGGGGGTGGCCTGAGGCGGTTTCCAGCATGCCGATGAGGCGGTGGCCGTGGGAGGAGTCGGGGTCGATCTCCAGCACCCGCTTGGCGATCTTCCGCACCTCTTCCAGGTTCGTGGCCGGGTCACTGCTGAGGCCGGCGTTGACATAGTGCCAGAGGGCGTAGGCCCGGGCCGACAGCAGCAGCAGGTTCTCGCCGACGATGCGCTCCGCCTCGTCGAGCAGGGCGAAGGCCCGGTTGAGGCCCTCTTCGGTATGGGAGAGGATCTGCTGCTTCGCCCGCAGGTAGCACTCGTAGGCGCGGGCGTCGGCGATGGGGCGCTCCGCCAGCTTCTCGTCCTGCTGCGGCGTCAGGCGGACCTTCAGGGCATCGACGATCTGTCGGGAGAGCTGTTCCTGGATCTCCAGGATGTCGTCGATCTGGCCGCTGAATTTCTGCGCCCACAGGTTGACGTCGCGGCCGGCGTCGACCAGTTTGGCGGTGAGCCGTAGCGAGTCGCCCCGGATGCGCACCGCCCCCTCCACGATGTAGCGCACCCCCAGCTCCCGGCCGATGGTGCGGATGTCCTTGTCCGTGTTCTTGAGCTGCATCGCCGAGGTCCGGGAGATGACGCGCAGCGAATCGATGACCGAGAGATCGGTGATCACCTCGTCGGTCAGGCCGTCGCTGAAGAACTCCATTTCTTTGTTGTGGGAGACGTCGGAGAAGGGCAGGACCAGAATCGAGCGCTGGGGCGTGACCACGCCGGGTTGGGCGAAGGTCAGGGTCGGCGGCGAGGAGAAGGACGCCGGCGGCCCGTCCAGGGCGTCGGCCATGTCCCGGGCGGTCTGGTAGCGGAAGTCCGGGTCCTTCTGCAGGGCGGTGGAGAGCACCTCCTCCAACTCGAAGGAGAGGTCGTCCCGGGCCGCGGCCAGGGACGGCGCCTCGTCGTGGACGACGGCGTAGAGGATCGCCGCCGGGTGCTCGCCGCGGAACGGGTAGTGGCCGGCAAGCATCTGGTAGAGGACGACGCCGGTGGCCCAGATGTCACCGCGGTGGTCGGTCTTCTCCCCCCGCGCCTGCTCCGGCGACATGTAGGCGGCGGTGCCGTGGACGAAGCCGGTCTGGGTGAGCTGCATCGCCCCGTGGGCCAGCTTGGCGAGACCGAAGTCCAGGATCTTGACCTCGCCGTAGGGGGTGAGCATCAGGTTGCCGGGTTTGATGTCGCGGTGGACGATCCCGGACTCGTGGGCGCGGCCGAGGCCGGCCAGGGTCTGGCGGGTGACGTCCAGCGCCTCCGCCACCGGCAGCGGGCCCTGGTCCCGGATGCGGGCCGCCAGGGTCTGCCCCTCGTAATACGCCATGACCAGGTACAGCTCGCCATCGTCGGTCTCGTTGATCTCGAAGATGGTGCAGATGTTGGGATGGTCGATGGCGGAGGCCGCCCGAGCCTCCTGCAGGAAGCGCAGCTTGGCCTGCTCGTCGCCGGTGAAGCGCTGGGCGAGGAACTTGACCGCCACCTCCCGCTCCAGCCGGGTGTCGGTACCGCGGTAGATGACCCCCATGCCGCCACCGCCGATGCGGTCACCGAGCTGGTAGTGGGAAAACAGCTTTCCCTCCAGCCCGCTGCCATCCCGCGGCCGCGTGGCCGGGGCCTTGGTGCGGACGGGACGCAGGCGCTCGGTGGCGTCGTCCCCGCCCGTGGGATCACCCGTCCTGGGCGTCCAGGATTTGTTCGAGGACAAGACTTACCTTCTCAATGGTGTGAAAGGAGCTCAATGCCAGCAGCTCATGGTGGCGGGCCGTCAGGGGCAGGCGGTCGATGAGGTCGTTGAGGTCGTCCCGATGGTGGGGGTCGAGGCGGGCGTGGCGCAGCAGGGTCCTGAAGCTCTCCTCGGGCAACCCGGCGATGGCGCGGGATTTCTCCAACTCCTCCACCACCGGCGGGTTCCCCTCCAGGACGGCCAGGTAGGAGAGCAACGCCACCGGGTGAACGTGGCGCATCCAGTAGTAGAACGAGCCCACCAGGGCGGCGGCGGCGGTGCTCGGCAGCCGCTCCATGACCTCCTGCCGGGAGACTCCGAGGACCTCCAGGTCCTCCACCAGCCACTCGTCGTGGCCGCGCTCCTCCTCGGCGTGGTGCTCCAGGTACTCGGCCAGGATCGGGCCCACCGGGTCATCGTCGCCGAGATCCCGGGCGAGCTCAGCCCCCTCCAGCATCATCGGCACGCTGGAGCGGATGAAGGTGTGGAGGTGGAACAAAAACTCCGGGTACAGCACCGCCAGGTCCGGCCGGCTCCAGAAATGGTGCGCCAACACCCCCAGGCGGGGATAGGCCAGGCGGATCTTCCAATGGAGCAGGGCGCTGTTGCTGAAGTCGCCGGGCGGCTTCCAGGCGTCGGCCGGGTCTGCGGGATGGCCCGGTTCAGGTGGATTGGCTGTCAGCATGCGTTCCGCTCCGGTTCGGCCGCCAGAAACCTCGGCGACACCGCGCTGCTACAACGGGGCCGCTTCAAACGACGAAGTTGGCGGAGGGGGTCGCCTCTCCGGAAGCGATGGCCGTGGTGCCCTGCTCGGCCATCTCCTTGTCCAGCCGCTGGCGGATGCTGACGAGGGTCTTGACCTCCTCGTCGCTGAGACCCTCGATCACCGCTGTTTCGGCGTCGGACAGCTTGGCGTCCTGGGGGACTACACCTTTCTCCTGCAACAACTCCAAGTTGGTGGCCATGAATGGGCCCTCCCATAAGAGATGAACTGTAAGTTCAGTACTTCAAGATCCTACCTCACCCCCTTTCGCGGGAGCAAGGCAGCGGCAAGGGGCCCGTCGGGGTGGGACGGCGGGTTAAGATCGCCCGATGAGCGACCCCTCCCCCACCGTCCCCGGCGCCGCCCCGGCCCCGGGGGGCGACCTCGCCACCGACCTCACCCGCCACGCCGGCATCGAGGTGCCGCTGATCTGCGGCGCCATGTACCCCTGCTCCAACCCGGAGCTGGTCGCCGCCGTCTCCCGGGCCGGCGGCCTGGGCGTGCTACAGCCGATCTCCCTGACCTACGTCCACGGCCACGACTTCCGGGCCGGCATCCGGCTGATGCAGCAACTCTCCGGCGGCCGCCCCCTGGGCATGAACGCCCTCATCGAGGCGTCGTCCAAGACCTACAAGAAGCGCATGGAGCAGTGGGTCGACACCGCCCTGGAGGAGGGGGTGCGCTTCTTCGTCACCTCCCTGGGCAACCCGAAGTGGGTCGTGGAACGGGCCCACGCCGTGGGCGGCGTCGTCTACCACGACGTCACCGAGCGCAAGTGGGCCGACAAGGGGCTGGAGGCGGGGGTCGATGGCCTCATCGCCGTCAACCGCCGGGCCGGTGGCCACGCCGGCGACCTCGGCGCCCGGGAGCTGATGGACGAGCTCGGCGACCTGGGGGTGCCGCTGGTCTGCGCCGGTGGGGTCGGCGCGGAGAGCGACTTCGTGGAGGCGCTGGAGATGGGCTACGCCGGGGTCCAGATGGGGACCCGTTTCATCGCCACCGAGGAGTGCCGCGCCGGCGATCCCTACAAAGAGGCCATCGTCGAGGCGGACGAGGAGGACATCGTCCACACCGAGCGCATCACCGGCGTGCCGGTGGCGGTCATCGAGACCCCGTACATCGAGCGCATGGGGCTCAAGGCCGGCCCCCTGGCCCGCTGGATGCTGCGCGGCCGCAAGCGCAAGCACATGATGCGGGCGATCTACGCCCTGAAGTCGCTGTGGCAGCTCAAGCGGGCGTCGCTGGACGATTCCGGCTCCAAGGACTATTGGCAGGCGGGGAAAAGCGTCGCCGGGGTCCACGCCATCGAGCCCGCCGGCGAGATCGTCGAGCGCTTCGCCGCCGCGGCCCGCGAGGCCCGGGCGACCCGCTGACGGGCCGTAGACGCACAAAGGGGATAGTACCCACCGGGAGCAGGCGGCCGGTGGCTGATACGCTTTCCTGAATAGAACCCAGATTTGTGAGCCTGAGAGGGGCATTGATGCGAGTGGATTTTCAGCGGGTAGCGATCGTCAACCGGGGGGAGGCGGCCATGCGCTTCCTCCACGGCGCCAGGGAGTACGAGTTGGAGCACGGCGTCGGACTGACCTCCATCGCTCTCTTCACCGAGCCGGACCGCCACGCCCTCTTCGTGCGCGAGGCGGACGAGGCCTACGACCTGGGGCCGGCCCTGGCGGTGGACCCCAAGGACGGCCAGCGCAAGAGCCGCTACCTGGACTACGCCGTCCTCGAGAAGGCGCTCACCGAGACCCGCGCCGAGGCGGTGTGGGTGGGCTGGGGCCTGGTGGCTGAGCACGCCGAGTTCGTCGAGCTGTGCAACCGCCTGGGCATCGTCTTCATCGGCCCGTCGGCGGAGACCATGCGCCGGCTGGGCGACAAGATCACCGCCAAGAAGTTGGCGGAAGAGGCCGAGGTCCCCATCTCGCCGTGGAGCGGTGGCGCCGTGGAAGACGTGGGCGCCGCCCGGGAGCACGCGGAGCGCCTGGGCTACCCGTTGATGATCAAGGCCACCGCCGGCGGCGGCGGCCGGGGCATCCGCAAGGTGGGAACGCCGGCGGAGCTGGAGGGCGCCTTCCAGTCCGCCCGGGACGAAGCCCTCAAGTCCTTCGGTGACGCCACGGTGTTCATGGAGTCCATGGTCACCGGCGCCCACCACGTCGAGGTGCAGGTGATCGCCGACCAGGCGGGCAAGGTGTGGGCGCTGGGGGTGCGGGACTGCTCCGTCCAGCGGCGCCACCAGAAGCTGCTGGAGGAGACCCCCTCGCCGATCCTCACCGAGGACGAGGACCGCGAGCTGCGCGCCGCCGCCGCCCGCATGACCGAGGCCGCCGGCTACTACAACGCCGGCACCGTGGAGTTCCTGTTCGACCCGAGCGACCGTCAATTCCACTTCCTGGAGGTCAACACCCGCTTGCAGGTGGAGCACCCGGTCACCGAGATGGTCACCGGCACCGACCTGGTGAAGCTGCAGATCCACGTCGCCCGGGGCGGCACCCTGGAGGGGGACCCGCCGCCGGCCCGGGGCCACGCCATCGAGGCGCGGTTGAACGCCGAGGACCCGGACCAGGGCTTCGCCCCGAGCCCCGGCCTGGTGGAGATCTTCCGCCCCGCCAAGGGCCCCGGCCTGCGGATCGACACCGGCATCGAGGAGGGCGACGAGATCGCCTCCGAGTTCGACTCCATGGTGGCCAAGATCATCGCCCGGGGCGAGACCCGGGAGGAGGCGTTGGCGCGCCTCGCCCGGGGCCTGGCCCAGACCGCGGTGGTGATCCGCGGCGGCAGCACCAACAAGGCGTTCCTCCAGGCGTTGCTGCGGCAGCCGGAGGTGATGCAGGGCCGGGTGGACGTGCAGTGGCTCGACCGCCTGAGCGCCCGCGGCGAGCGCATGCCCTCGCCCCACGCCGACATCGCCCTGCAGATGGCCGCCATCGAGGCGTTCGAGACCGAGGAAGACCTGGCCCGGTCGCGCTTCTGGACCGCCGCCAACCGGGGCCGGCCGGAGATGACCGTCGAGCCCGGGGGCCGCGCCATCGAACTGCGCTACCGGGGCGAGACCTACGCCTTCCAGGTCTACCGCACCTCCGAGGACAGCTACCGCCTGCTCCTCGACGGCCAGGTCCTTGGGCTCGACGTCGATCGCCTCGGCGAGTACGAGCGCCGCGTCCACGCCGGCGGCCAGACCCACCGGGTCATCGCCGTCACCCAGGGCATCGACCTCGTGATCGAGGTCGACGGCGTCCCCCACCGCATCACCCGCGACGAGCAGGGCGTGGTGCGCGCCCCGGCGCCGGCGGTGGTGGTCTCCATCGCCGTCGAAGAGGGCGACGAGGTGGCGGTCGGCGACCGCCTGGCGGTGGTCGAGGCGATGAAGATGGAGACCGAGATCCGGGCGGAGTTCGCCGGCCGGGTGAAGTCGGTGGACGTGCGCCGCAACGTGCAGGTGGCCGCCGGGGCGCCGCTGATGTCGCTGGAGCCCACCGGCGAGGCGGCGGCCACGGTGAGCGGCGACCGGGTCGCGTTCCTCGCCCCCGCCGACGCCGAGGGTGACGCGGCGGACCCGCGCCAGCAGTGCCTGGACAACCTGGAGGACCTCACCGAGCTCTACCTGGGCTGGGACGCCGACACCGAGGAGCCGGCCCAGATGATCGCCCGCCACGGCGTCCTCTGCGCCGACCTGGCGAGCGGCGACGCCGAGCTCCGCGCCCAGGAGGAGCGCCTGCTGGAGGTCTTCGTCGACGTCTCCAGCCTGTTCCGCCGCCGCCCGGCGGAGGACGACGCCGACGCCGCCGACCGGCGCACCAACGAGGAGTACCTGTTCTCCTACCTGCGCGACCCCGGCGGCGAGGGCAAGGACCTGCCGGAGTCGTTCCTCAGCACGCTGAAGCGGGCCCTGGCCCACTACGGCATCGACAGCCTGGAGCCGAGCCGGGCCCTCTCCGAGGCCCTCTACCGCCTGTTCCGCTCCGACCGCAGCATGGACCGCCAACTGGCGCCGATCCTGGGCATCCTCGACCGCCGCCTGGAGAGCGGCGAGGCGCTGTCGGCGGCGCGCGGCGACGGCGCGGAGACGGACAGCCGGTTCCACCAGGTGCTGCACCGCCTCATCGACGAGACCCGGGACCGCTACCCCGCCGTCCACGACCTGGCCCGGGAGGTCCACTACCGCTTCCTCGACAAGCCGTTCCTGGACGAGATCCGCGCCCGGGGTTACGCCGAGGTGGAGGATCTCGTGGCGCGGCTGACGGCGCGCCCGGGGGGCAAGGAGCGCCGCCGCCTGATGGCCGAGGTGGTCGATAACCCGCAGCCGCTGGCCGGGCGCTTCATCCGCAAGCTGGGCGAGGCCGGGGACGACATCGACGACGCGGAGCGGCTGCTGCGCCTGGAGATCCTGCTGCGCCGTCTCTACCGCGTCCGGGACATCCAGGAGGTCGAGACCCAGGAGTACAAGGGCCACCCCTTCGCCACCTCCGACTACCGGGAGGACACCCTGGGCCTGGAGGAGGAGGGGCGCACCTTCATCGCCCTCACCGAAGCCCCCTGGGACGAGTTGGGCGACGCCCTGTCCGCCGCCGCCCGGGTGGTCAAGAAGGGCACCGGCCTGCGCCAGCGCGGCGTCCTCGACATCCTCCTCTACCACCCCGGGGAGACGCCGCCGGCGGACGCCATGGCGCAGCGGGTCCACGAAGCGGTGGAGGCCGCCGGTTTCCACCGCCGCACCACCCGGGTGGTGGCCTCGGTGTGGAGCGGCGGCCGGGTGCACCACTTCACCTTCCGCTCCCGGCGCAAGGGGTGGGAGGAGGACCGCCTGGTGCGCGACATCCACCCGATGCTGGCCGAGCGCCTGGAGCTCTGGCGGCTACAAAACTTCGACGTCCGCCGCCTGCCCTCGGCCGACGACATCTACGCCTTCTACGGCACCGCCCGGGACAACCCCCGGGACGAGCGCATCTTCGTCATCTCCGAGGTGCGGGACATGACCGCCATGTCCGATGGCGACGGCCCCACCCACTTCCCCCACCTGGAGCAGATGTTCCACGAGTCGCTGGCGGTGATCCGCCGCCACCAGGCGCAGCGCTCGCCGGAGAACCGGCTGCACTGGAACCGCGTCACCCTGTACCTGTGGCCGTTGCTGGAGATGCCCGGCGACCGGCTGCGGGCGCTGATCCGCCGCCTCGCCCCGGAGGTCGAGGGGCTGGGCCTGCAGAAGGCGGTGGTCAGCGGCCGGCTCCCGGACCCGGGCAGCGACGAGCCCCGGCCGACCGTCATCGAGCTTTCCCACCCGGCCAACCGGGGCGTCATGATGCGCTTCCGGGAGTCCGGCGACAAGCCCATTGAGGCGCTGTCCGAGTACCAGTCCAAGGTGGTGCGCCTGCGCCGCCGGGGCCTGGTCTACCCCTACGAGCTGATCCGCATGCTGGCGCCCCCCGAGGGCGTCGACTCGGGCCTGCCCAACGGCGAGTTCGCCGAGTACGACCTGGAGGACGGGGACGAGGGCTACAACGCGGTGCCGGTGGACCGGGAGCCGGGGCAGAACCGGGCCAACCTGGTGATGGGCGTGGTGCGCAACTTCACCCCCGCCTACCCCGAGGGGATGAGCCGGGTGCTCCTGGCCTCGGACCCGACCCGGGGCATGGGCTCGCTGGCCGAGCCCGAGTGCCGCCGCATCATCGCCGCCCTCGACCTGGCCGAGCGGCTGCACGTCCCGCTGGAGTGGTTCGCCGTCTCCGCCGGCGCCAAGATCTCCATGGAGAGCGGGGTCGAGAACATGGATTGGATCGCCCGGGTGCTGCGCCGCCTGGTGGAGTTCACCCAGGCCGGCGGCGAGGTCAACCTGGTGGTGCCGGGGATCAACGTCGGCGCCCAGCCGTACTGGAACGCCGAGGCCACCATGCTGATGCACACCCGGGGGGTCCTCATCATGACCCCCCAGGGCGCCATGGTCTTGACCGGCAAGGACGCCCTGGACTACTCCGGCGGCGTCTCCGCCGAGGACAACCAGGGGATCGGCGGCTACGAGCGCATCATGGGCCCCAACGGCCAGGCCCAGTACATGGCCCGGGACCTTTCCCACGCCTGCGGCATCCTCCTCGACTACTACGAGCGCTCCTACGCCGCCCCCGGCGAGCGCTTCCCGCGCCAGCGCAAGACGGACGACCCGGCGGTGCGCGACGTGCGCCCGGCGCCCCACCACGGCGAGGGCTTCGACAGCGTCGGCCAGGTCTTCTCCGAGGAGCACAACTCGGGGCGCAAGAAGCCGTTCGACATCCGCAGCGTCATGGCCGCGGTCATCGACCGGGACCGGGCGCCGCTGGAGCGCTGGTTCGGCATGGAGGACGCGGAGATCGGCGTCGTCTGGGACGCCTTCCTGGGCGGCCACCCGGCGTCGGTCCTGGGCTTCGAGTCCCGGCCGCTCCCCCGCCTCGGCTTCCACCCGGCGGACGGCCCCGACCAGTGGACCTCCGGCACCCTCTTCCCCCGCTCGTCGAAGAAGATCGCCCGGGCCATCAACGCCGCCTCCAGGAGCCGGCCGTTGGTCATCCTGGCCAACCTCTCCGGGTTCGACGGCTCGCCGGAGTCGATGCGCCAGTGGCAGCTCGAGTACGGCGCCGAGATCGGCCGGGCGGTGGTCAACTTCCAGGGCCCCATCGTCTTCTGCGTCATCTCCCGCTACCACGGCGGCGCCTTCGTCGTCTTCTCCAACGCCTTGAACGACAACATGCGGGTGGCGGCGCTGGAAGGCAGCCACGCCTCGGTCATCGGCGGCGCCCCGGCGGCGGCGGTGGTCTTCGCCCGGGAGGTCACCCGCCGCGCCCGGGAGGATGCCCGGGTCGTGGCCCTGGAACAGAAGATCGCCCAGGCCGACCCGTCGGCCCGGGCCCAGATGCAGACCCAACTCGACTCGCTGCTCGACGAGGTGCGCTCCGAGAAGCTGGGTGAGGTGGCGGCGGAGTTCGACCGCGTCCACTCCATCCAACGGGCCCAGGAGGTGGGCGCGGTCCACGCCATCATCTCTGCCGAGGAACTGCGCCCCTGGCTGATCCAGGCGGTGGAGTCGGGCATGGAGCGGGAGGTCGGGCGCTGGAAGGACGCCGGCGGCGGCAAGGGCTGGGAAGAGGCCCCGGACCTGACCGGCCGCAAGGCCCGCAAGCGGGCCAAGGCGCGGCGCAAAGCGCGCAAGAAGTAACCCCCTCCCCCACTTCCCTTCTCCCGTTCCCGTCCCCCAAAACAAAACGGGGGAGCGCCGAAGCGCTCCCCCGCGGTCCTGCTCAGCCTCTCTGTCGGTAGATCAGAGGGCCGTACGGTAGGTCTGCTTGGCGGCGTGCATCCGCTCGGTCTGACCGGGGGTGAACTCGATCATGCAGAAATCGTCGGAGTAGTCCATGAAGTTCTCCACCGGGTCAACGCCACCGCGCCGGCAGGTGTCGCGGCCGATGGGGCAACCGAAGGCGGGCTCGCGCTCCGGGGCGGTGTCGTCCACGTAGTCGTTCTGCTTCGAGCAGCCACCCTGGAAGGTGTGGTAGAGGCCCAGCCAGTGGCCGATCTCGTGGGTGCCGGTGTCGCCCTCGTCATACGGGGCGGCGCCACCACCGGGCAGGGAGGAGTAGAGCACCACCACGCCGTCGTCATCGGGGTTGCCGGCCAGGTTCCACGGGAAAGTGGCCCAGCCCAGGTAGCCGGTCTGCACGGTGTAGAAGTTCAGAGTGGTCTGGGGGCTGATGTTCAACGCCGCCTTGGCCTGGGCCTCGGCCTGGGTGCCGGGCTCCATGTAGAACCAGTTGGCGTTGTCGGTGTAATCGACGCTGTCGAAGGTGAAACTGACGTCGGAGGCGGCGAAGGCGGCGTTGAGGACGTTGATCTGGTCCTGGAGCATCGACTGGGAGACGAAGCCGGTGCTGCCGTCGGTGATGACGTGGAAGGCCACCGGGACGTTGAACGGGGTGATGGTGGTGCCGCCACCGCCGCCGCCGCCACCGTTGCCATTACCGCCCTTGGCGGCGGAAGTGACTCGGCCGGTGCTGTTGAGCATCATCTCGACGGCCTCGAGGACCGCGGCGGCCGGGGTGTCCTGGGCGCAACGCTGACCCTTGCGGGCGAAGTCGGCGCGGAACGCGGCCTCAGACTCGTAGACGTTGCCCTGGAAGATGAACGGCTCCACGACGCGCTCGCCGTTGGGGTTGGCCTTCGCGGCTTCGGCCTGGAAGCCAAAGCCGAGGGCAAGGATGCAGACGGCGAGCAACAGGGTCAGTTTCTTCATTGGAATTCTCTCTCCTTCTCATTGAACGGAGCCGCGGTTCGCCTGTCGCCCCGCCGGCACAAGACCCATTTAGAGCAACGTCCAGGCCAGACCCCCGGACCGCCACCTCAAACCCGCTATAACCCTTTGGGAAATATGGGTTTAAAACTATTGTGCCTGGTTCTCGGCGCAACGGACGGGAAGACCAAAGGGTCAGTCTTTGACCCGAAACATGGGGTCAATCCCTGCCCCGGGTCAATTTCAGGGCCACCCGCGCCCATCTTCTGCCCGACGCCGGGCCTGAACATCGCACCCTGGGAAACGTATAGTGGGGTACACATCGCTGCCCACTGGAGGAATCCCCTATGACCCGTCTGCCGCTGCTCTCCCGTATACCGGCCCGGCTGCCGGTGTTGGCCCTGGTGGCCCTCTGCCTGGCCGTCGCCCCCGCCGCCCTCGCCGGGGCCTCCCCCACAGCCACAGCGGCGGTGGTCCCCCAGCCACCGGCCCCGGACCGGGCGATGCCCTCCCCCTTCGCC
>Ga0209954_1000087_pt1 | contig 15672 bp, 12 predicted proteins | sample SalPon2A_A_D2_MG_FD_185715 | JGI IMG/M metagenome (GOLD analysis project Ga0209954, IMG submission 185715) | Soil microbial communities from South San Francisco under conditions of wetland restoration - Salt Pond MetaG R2A_A_D2_MG (SPAdes)... | ecosystem: Environmental > Terrestrial > Soil >...
GATATGTTTACCAGACAGTCCAAATCCGAAATGCAGGACAGGGTTGACTTCGTTCTCAAACGGGTAAACCTGGTTGATGCACACCATAAGTTTCCCGCTGAAATATCCGGAGGAATGCAAAAAAGGGTCGCAATTGCGCGGGCCATTGTCATGAATCCCAAATACCTGTTCTGCGATGAACCCAACTCAGGTCTGGATCCAAAGACTGCCATCCTGATTGATAATCTTATTCAGGAGATCACCCAGGAATACAACATTACCACGGTAATTAATACCCATGATATGAATTCGGTCATGGAAATCGGGGAGAAGATCGTTTTTCTCAAGGATGGGATCAAAGAATGGGAAGGCACTAACAAAGAGATCTTTAAAACAGATAATGCAGCTGTGACCAACTTTGTGTATTCTTCCGAACTTTTTAAAAAAGTGCGGCAGATGTATATTGAAGAACGAAATTAATCACTGGCCTCCTTAATTTGTACAGCCCTGTCATTCAGCCTTAATTTTAACCAATCATTCAGTTTTTTAGTATCGTCCTGAACTTTACTCCTGTTCCCCGCATCCTTCCATTTTACCTCAAACACCGGAATTGTATCCATTGCGTTAAAATCTGTGGTAATTTGATAGGCAAATCCCAGGGAAGACAAGTTTTCATAAATGGCTTTAGCCTCTCTGCTGATTTCACGAAAGGGAACCTGCTTTGACGCCAATCTGCCCAACCTTGACAATTCCAGTTCCAAAATACGGATCCGTTCATCCTTATTTACCAACTCCGCTTTTTTGGATTCGTACAACTCATTTACATATTTTAACTCATCCTGTACCACGGCATTGGAACCCTGTACAATTCTCAGTTCACACCCGGTTAACCTGCTGTATGTATTCTTCCTGGCATTCCAGGTCGCAATGACATTGGGGGGGATGGTTTCATTTCCCATAACAACGACTTCTATCAGAGGGTCTTTCCCTTCGTTATACTCCACATCCTTAAAGTCATCCATGTATCGGCCTTCCCCTAAAAATAAATAACTGCCGATTGTCTCCTCCAAAAACTCGTCTGCTTGTTTTCTGAATAGCGATTCCTGAAACACCTGGTAAAAGGTATAACCCGCGGGCACCATGACAGCCACGGCAACCAGAGAGGCCATTCTTGCAATGAACCGCCTTTTACGGGAGTTGGCATAACGGACCATCGGAAATCGAAGTATCTTTAAAACCAAAAATGTAGCCAATCCTATAAAGATGGTATTGATGGTAAATAGGTACATGGCTCCGCCGGCATAGTCCAGGTTACCAATGGCCAGTCCAAATCCTACGGTACAAAGTGGTGGCATCAGGGCAGTTGCGATCGCCACACCGAAGATTACACTGGCTATTGTCCCTTTTTTCGCCCGGGCTATGACCAAGGCGAGCCCGCCAAAAAAGGCGATAAGTACATCTCTGATGTCCGGTGCTGTACGCGCCAGCAACTCGGAAGATTCGTCGCGCAATGGGAAAAGTGCGAAAAAGAGATACGCAGTAAGCACACTCAGAATAACCATGATGGTAAAGTTCTTAATGGACCTCCGTAATGTATCGAGGTCATTTGTTGCCAGTGACATCCCCATTCCCAGAATTGGGCCCATTAAAGGAGAAATTAACATGGCGCCGATAACGACTGCTGTTGAGTTGGCGTTAAGTCCCACAGAGGCAATAAATATGGAACAAATTAAAATCCAGGAAGTATGCCCCTTAAAAGGAATGTCGGCAATGATAGCTTCTTTTGTGGCATCCTGATCGGTGTTTTGACGGATACTGAGTAACTCTGACAAAAATTTTCTGGTACTGCCCAGCAACCCCTGGAAGTCTTTTTTTACCTCTTCTGAATATTCTTCTTCGCGGCCGCGGGGCGTGCTATTGTTCTGATTTAAATCTTTATTCATAACTATGCGTAATGATCTCCTATTGTGTTTTTTACTTTTTCAAGGATCTGTTTGATGTCCTGTTCCCTGGATTTTGGAATAATCAACAAAACATCTTCCTTATCTACCACAATAAAATCCTGTAATCCTTCAATTACGGCCAACTTCTCTTTCGGTAACCTGATCATATTACCCCTGGCATCCCCGGCAAGAAGCTTGCCCTGTACCAATGCATTGTGATTGGTATCCTTTTCCAGTTTTTCAAATAAGGATCCCCAGGTGCCCAGGTCGCTCCAATCAAAAGTAGCCGGCAGGACATAAATTGCTTCCGTTTTTTCAAGGATGGCATAATCTATTGAAATATTCTCTGCCACAGCATAGTACTCCCGGATAAAACCCTGTTCGTTCTTCGTATTGTAAACGGGTATTCCAGCTTGAAAAAGGGCATACAGTTGTGGTTGGTGCTTTTTAAATGCGGTAATTATGGTATGTGCACGCCATATGAAGATGCCGGCATTCCAAAGGAAATTTCCCCGTTCTAAAAATTCCAGGGCAGTTTCATGATTCGGTTTTTCAGTGAATTGCCTTACTTTTTTTAACGTACCTCCATCCTTCTTTTCAAATTCAATATATCCAAACCCCGTGTTCGGAAAAGTTGGCTTAATTCCCAGCGTACAGAGCACGTTATCCTTCTCACAGGTATTTATGCAGGTGGTGACATTATTAGCAAAAGCTTCTTCATCTTCTATCCAATGGTCACTCGGAGCAACGACCATGATAGCTTCCGGATTTTCCTTGTAAATTTTTAAGGCGGCATAGAGGATACAAGGCGCAGTATTGCGCATTGCCGGCTCTAATATGACCTGCTGCTTTTGTATTGCCGGCAGTTGTTCCCGGACCAGGTCCTTATACTTCTCATTGGTCAGAACCAGTATATTTTCTGCGGGAATGAACGAATTGAGTCTTTTGAAGGTCTTTTGAATTAGGGTATCCCCGGTACCAAGCATGTCGTGAAACTGCTTTGGATACCCAGAGGTGCTCACCGGCCAAAACCGCGATCCCACTCCACCGGCCATCAAGATTGCATAATGGTTCTTATTCATCCCTAATTACTCACTGATCAATTCTACTTCAGCATTCGGCTGAAACAAGTAAAGCCTTCCTGTAGCCAGCTCAATGCATTCGTACCGTTTAACTCTTTTGTCGCCCCGCCTAAAAAGTTTTCCATTGTACATCCGGAACACACTTCCGGAGGGAACCTGAAAAACACAGGTCTTACCGGTCTCCAAATCGAATTCTTTCAAAGCTATGGATAAATTTACATCCGTGCTGCTACTCGCCTTTGGATTCTTGAAATGTCTGGCCAGCAACGGCAACAATTCAGGGGGGAATACCTCCGGCCGGAGAAACGGCAGCATCATGAGTTGGAAGGTTTGCTTCCATTCCAATCCATGTGGTCTAATTCTTCTGCCATACTTTTCAAAAGCTACCAAATGGGCAATCTCATGTATCAGTGTAATCAGGAAACGGTATTGATTCGGCGATGCATTTACCGTAATCTGATGTCTCCCGTCTGGTAATTGCCTGTAGTCCCCGTGACGTGTAACCCTGTGTTTAACCACTTTTAAATGTACACTATACGCTTTAATAAGTTCATAGCATGGCCCGACTGAACAAGCCGGAAGATATTTTTGCAGGACAGTATTCATGGACACAAAAATAAGTTTTTAATAAATGACAAAACAAAGGGATGACCTCAATAAAAATTTTTAACTTAGGGATAATGGTGATCCTCACGGGGCGGGGAAGGTTTAACAAAAACGAAGTAGTATTCTATAATCAATTGAAATGGGTCGCATAAGCCGAAAGGAATTTTTGACCAGGGTTGGTGCTATCGGTACCTCAATAGCATTGTTCGGCCAAAAAGGATTTGCAATCAATTCGCCACATGAAACAATGGATAACGGGGTAACCATCCTGCCAATTGAAGACGGTGAAGATGTGTTTTCCTATATCATAAGAATTAAAGGGAGACATGATATCACCCTCTACAGACAGGTCATTGGCGCTGCCAACGCGTTCAAGGAGGGGGATCTGAGCCTGGGCGTTGCGGCCGCAGACGACCAATCGCGCATGCGTGCCAGATTACTGCTGTCAAATACGAAGCTCGCAGACCTGATCCGCAACGTAATATTTGAGGATGACCTATATGCCCTCATTGGCAAAACCACTAATTATATCGGAAATGAGGAGCTCTACGCATGGACGATGGGTGAACTCAAGGAATATGTACTGGGTGAACCTGAAAAAGCAGTAAAAAAGATCATGCCTTCGCTAACCAGCGATATTATCGGTTGCCTGGTAAAATTATGGAACAATGAGGAACTGATTCAAGTCGGCCGGAAAATCTTTAACCCGTTGGCCAACAGTCAGATTGGAAGCAAAGGTTATCTGGGCGCCCGCATTCAACCCAATTCACCAACGGATCATGAGGAAGACATTGTTTGGCAGGTCTTTGATGCCTGGTCCTATGCGGTGGGGGATTTGGTATTGGGAACCAATCCCGTATCGAGTGAGCCGGAATCCGTTGCGGGGATCGAAAAAGCGCTCCTGAATATCCTTACCACTTTTGAATTGGAAAATGTGATGCCCAATTGCGTGCTGGCCCATATCGACATTCAGGCCGAAGTAGAGAAACTATATCCGGGAACCACGGGGATCTGGTTCCAAAGCCTTGCTGGTACGGTGGAGGCGAACAATACCTTTGATATCACCATTGATAAAATGCTGCATCATGTCTCCTCGCGGAAAGGTCGGTACGGCCTTTACGCAGAAACCGGGCAGGGGGCCGACTTTACAAACGGGCATGGTGAAGGATTTGATATGGTCCTTCATGAAGCCCGTAAGTATGGATTTCTGAGGGCCCTGAAGGGAAGCATGTCCCAAAGTAAATCTCCTGAGAATATCCCCTGGGTCCATGTAAACGACGTAGCCGGGTTTATCGGACCGGAAGTATTTAAGACCAAAGAACAATTGGTACGCTGCTGCCTGGAGGATACGGTCATGGGAAAATTGCACGGGCTGACCATCGGCCTGGATATTTGCTCCACATTGCATATGGACGTAAGTTTGGAGGATCTCGACTGGTGCATCGAGCAGGTGATGCCTGCTAACCCGGCCTATCTTATGGCCCTGCCTACAAAGAATGACCCCATGCTCAGCTATCTGACCACTTCTTTCAGCGACCACGTAAGGGTAAGAGAGCAATTTGGATACAAGGTAAATGACGCGATGTGGGAATTTTTCAAGACGCTCGAAGTAATCGATAAAGAGGGCAGGCCTACCCCTCATTTTGGAGATCCCCTCTGGGTATATTACAAGTATTGCCAGGCCAGATCAGATACCAGGAGCAAAGATGCTATTTTTGAGGAGGGCCGCAATACCATCGCCAGAATCAGGGACCGGGGAGTTCCGATTGCCGAGGGATATGGTCAGAATATCTGGGATCTTGAGCCCGCCCTGCAACAACAGGTAACCTCCCTCTATGAGGATGCCAAGGTAAGTTTATGGACCGTCATGACCGAGGACTTTGTAAAATCCATTCCCAATCCGGTGCCAATCATTACTTCCTCCAGGGATAGAAAAGACTATGTGTACCATCCGGAATCCGGGGAAGCCCTGAGCGCTGAAGCAATACGGTCCCTTGAAAATCTGCGGCTGGCCTGGAAGGAGGACATCCCCGATATCCAGATCATAATCTCGGACGGGCTTAACCCACGCGCCTTGATGGATGAAGGGCACCTGATGCCTTTTTTAGGCCAATTAAGGGCGACATTGACCAACAAAGGGTATACCGTGGGCCAGGATAACATTGTGATCCGGCATGGCCGGGTTCGGGCAGGGTATGCCTGTGGTGAGGTCCTGTACGGAGGCCACCGCAATCCCTCTCAAAGTAAAGGTATTGTACATATCATCGGGGAGAGGCCGGGATCGGGGCATCACAATTTCTCAGCCTACCTTACTGCAGCCCCTGTTAAGACGTGGACGCAGACCAAAATGGTGGACCACAATATCTCGAAGGTGGTCTCAGGGATATCAGATACCTCCCTGAGTCCGGAGCGTGCCACTGTGCAAACCACAGTCATATTAGACCGTTTGTTTACAACCATTTAATCCTGTATGGTCGGTTACAAATTCGTGAATGCCGGGGCCGTATTGTGAAGAACACATAACATCGGAGGAGGTCCCTGAAGTTATGGAAAAGACGTGCTGTTCACAGCCAAAAGTGGCCATGTATCTCTAAGGGGTGCTGCTTGAAACCTGCAATAATTTACCATTGTAAAATTTCTGCCCGGTCAGGGCGAAATCCATGATATATGTGGCCATTTCCACGGCACTCACGGGCGCCTTGTACCCCGGAAAAGCTTCTGCGAGCATTTCTGTCTCCACCGCGCCCAGGGCAAGGACATTAAAGCTGGGCCCTGTGTCTTTAAACTCCTCCGCAAGAAGTTCGGTTAATGTAATGACGGCCCCTTTGCTGGAACTATAGGCCGAGAGCCCGGGAAACTTAACACTTCCCTGTACCCCACCCATGGAACTGATATTGACAACGTGGCCGTCTGCGGACATCTTGGGCAAGAGGGTTCTGATCAGAGCAGCCACCCCGAGAACGTTAACTTTATAGACCGCCTCAAATTCAGCGGGTGTTGTTTCTAAAAATGGCTTGTTCAGCAATTGCCCGGCGTTGTTGATAAGGATATCCACAACATCCCATGTATCGTTCAGGTACCCGGTAAGTGAAAGCATATCTTCCTCATTGCAAAGGTCGAAGGCGAAGGAAGAAATGCCCGGGTGTTCTAAATCCCGTACCGGTTTTATGTTTCGGGAAAGTGCCAGGACCCGGTGCCCTGCGTTTGCAAATAACCTGGTAAGCTCAAAGCCGATACCCCTGCTTGATCCTGTGACAATAACATTCGCCATCAGTGATATTTTATTTCCTTGGCAGGTGCATTTGCAATACCCTCAACTACAGGGATCATTTTATTCACAACCCTGGCCATATGTTCAAAATCCATAAGGGAGGCTTCATCCCCCACTTTGTGATAATGGTCAAAATTTGTAAAATCGAAGGTGCAGTACGTCTGCGATGGTACTGTGAAAATCTCATGAAAGGGATAGTTATCGGAACGCATAAAAAGGTTTAACTCTTCCGCTGTTGGCAAAAAACCAATAAGGTTCTCCCCGGCATACAGGTTGCTTACCTCGGCTAAATTAGATCTGTTATATCCGCTTACGTACATAAAATAATCCCTATTGACCAAAGGGACACCGGTCATTTCAAAATTCAGCATCGCATACAAATTCAGGTCACGTGCCTTAAGTCGGTTCGCCAGATGCCTGGAACCCAGCAAACCTTTTTCTTCGGCACTGAACAAGGCAAAAATGAGGCTTCTTTTATTGCTTCTGGAATTCCCGAAGTACCTTGCCAGTTCCAGGACTGTAGAAGTACCCGAAGCATTGTCATTAGCCCCGTTGGCGATGGAATCCCCATTTACCGGAGCAGCATGACCAATGTGGTCGTAATGGGCGCCGATAATGATAAATTCACCTCTCAACGTTGCATCATTCCCCTCAATGACCCCAACCATATTATAAGCGAACTTTGAAAAGTTGGACAGCGTATCCCGGTAGGTTGTAAAATAAGGGGCAATATTGTTTTGTTTAAAAATGTTCTCTATAAACAACGCCGCTTTCTCAATGCCTTCACTTCCCGAGTCCCTGCCCTTAAGCTCATCCGAAGCAAGAAAGTTTAAAATACCTTTCATTCGGGTATCATCAGAAAAATTTTCGGCCGGAATAACATTTTTTAGGATGCGGGGTTCAGTTGCGGGAGCATCTTTTGCAGGTATCGCGATACTGCCTTTGACACCTTCGGGTCCCTGGGGTACGTCTGCCGTATTTGGTTGCCTCAATCTAGCTGCCCCGCAACCCGCCAGAAAAAGGGCCAGGAGAATGATGGTTGTATTCCTCATAGGGTGCGCTGTGTTAGGCAAGCATGGTCACAGGATGTTCCAGATATGCTCTCAGGGTTTGCAAAAACTGGGCGCCTGTGGCCCCGTCAACGGTCCTGTGGTCACATGCCAGGGTAACTTTCATTGTGCTGCCAACAACAATTTCCCCATTTCTCACTACGGGTTTTTCAACGATGGCACCGACCGATAAGATGGCCGAATTGGGTTGATTTATGATGGATGTAAATTCCAGTATTCCAAACATCCCCAGGTTGGAAACGGTAAATGTGCTACCTTCCATTTCGGCAGGTGTCAATTTTTTTATCCGTGCCCTGCCCGCCAGATCCTTAACCGAAGCCCCAATTTGTGTGAGGTTCATCTGGTCTGTAAATTTTAATACCGGAACCACCAGACCATCTTCAACAGCAACGGCAACTCCAATATGCACATGGCGATTATACCTTGTGGTGTCAACATTCCACGAGGTGTTCACCTGGGGGTGCTTTTTCAATGCCATGGCACAGGCCTTAACGACCATATCATTAAATGATACTTTGGTGTCCGGCAATTCATTGATCTGAACCCTGGATAATTTGGCATTGTCCATGGAGACCTCTATGGTGAGGTAATAGTGGGGAGCACTGAATTTGGATTCGCTCAACCGTTTCGCAATTACCTTGCGCATCTGTGAATTTTTCACCTCCTCCGAACTTTCTTCTCCCGCCGGCAAACTCACAGCGGGCATGGTTGCGGCCATTGCTCCATCCTGTGAAGGAACGGGAACGGAAGCCGCCTCTTCCGGCAAAGCCTTAAAGTTTTCGATATCCCTTTTTACTATTCTGCCGTGATCCCCGGTACCTTGTACGTCCGCAAGGGCAATGCCCTTGTCCTCTGCCATCTTTTTGGCCAGGGGGGAGACGAAGATGCGATGCCCGTCACTGATCGTTGTGGCGGTGGTTGGCACTTCTTTTGTATCTGCAGTTTCTTTTGTGGCCGCCCCGGGAGCAGCGCTTGCCGTTTTGGGTTCGGAAGATGCATTGCTGAGCACAGCGTCTACATCAGTGCCTTTGGGACCAATTACAGCAAGGACCTCATCCACAGGAGCTGATTCTCCTTCCTGTATCCCAATATGAAGCAGGGTTCCGGAATAAAACGATTCAAATTCCATGGTGGCCTTGTCGGTCTCTATCTCCGCCAGGATATCCCCTTCCTCCACGGTATCGCCTACTTTCTTTAACCAGGCGGCGACGGTACCTTCTTCCATGGTATCACTTAGCCTGGGCATTTTAATGATTTCCACCCCTTCAGGGATTTCTGCGGGAGCATCACCACTCTTTTCTTTTGAAGTATTCTCGGCAACCTGCTCCACAGCTTCCTTAACCTCTCCCGAAGGCCCTGTGGACGGGGAACTGCCGTTCAACAATCCTGAAATATCTTCTCCTTCCTCTCCAATGATCGCTAAAAGTGTGTCCACCGGGGCTCCATCTCCCTCCTCAATACCAATGTGCAACAAAGTACCCTCATAAAAGGATTCAAATTCCATGGTGGCTTTATCGGTTTCAATCTCGGCCAGGATATCACCTTCCGATACCTTATCCCCTACCTTCTTCAGCCACTTGGCAACGGTACCTTCTTCCATGGTATCACTTAGCCTGGGCATATTAATTACTTCTGCCATTTTCTTAAAGTTTGTGTTGTAAGAACGGATAATCGTCCTGTTCGTAAACCATGTCGTACAATTGTTGTTTTGGTGGATAGTCCGACTCTTCTGCAAATTTCTCACATTCCTTCACCCTGGCTTTTACGCGGTCGTCTATCACCTTTATTTCCTCCCCGGTCGCATATTTCTTGTCCATGATTACATCGAGCACCTGGGTAATCGGATCTATCTTTTTGTATTGTTCAACTTCTTCCTTCGTTCTGTAGTGTTGCGCATCGGACATTGAATGACCCCGGTATCTGTATGTTTTCATTTCCAGGAAGGTAGGCCCGCCACCACTTCGCGCTCTTTCGATGGCCTTACTCATTTCTTCCGCAACCGTTACGGGATCCATTCCGTCTACTGGGCCACAGGGCATCTCATATCCCAATCCCAATTTCCATATCTCGGTCGTATGCGAAGTACGTGCCACAGAGGTACCCATCGCATAGCCATTGTTTTCACAAACGAATACCACCGGCAATTGCCAAAGCATCGCAAGGTTAAACGATTCGTGGAGGGATCCCTGCCTTACCGCCCCGTCGCCCATATAACAAAGTGTCACTGCATCTCTTTTAAAGTACTTGTCTGCAAAAGCAAGTCCGGCACCCAGGGGGATTTGACCACCTACGATCCCGTGACCGCCATAAAAGCGATGTTCTTTTGAAAATATGTGCATAGAACCCCCCATTCCCTGAGAGGTACCGGTCACTTTACCATAGAGTTCCGCCATCACCCTTTTGGGGTCCACACCCATCCCAATGGGTTGCACGTGATTTCGGTAAGCGGTAATCATCTTGTCCTTGGTCAGATCCATGGCATGAAGTGCCCCGGCCAGCACGGCTTCCTGTCCGTTATACAGGTGTAAAAATCCCCGAACTTTTTGTTGGATATACACCGCCGCCAATTTGTCCTCGAACTTTCTCCAGAACAACATATCTTCATACCATTTAAGGTAAACTTCTTTGGTAATTTTTTCCATGCCAATTATTTGTCCATCAATATTAAATCGCCAAAAACGCTCCGGATATATTGTTATTGGCTCCATTAAGAAATGCATTCACCATTTCTGGAAACACAAATGTAACATATAAAATGATGGTGGAAAAATCAAAAATTTGATCCGTATATCCGGAAGCTATAAAACCTGTGATAAGGTAAATACTTCTTAAAAAAGAGGGTATTTGATTGTACGCTGAGGTAGCTCTTTCCTGGCGGGACGACTTAAATTACCCTTTATGAATCGGTCCCGCTCAAGTCTTATGCAATGGTGACGGACTGGCAGGAATTCAGTTTACGGCCCTGAAATACGGGATATCATGAAGAAGGCACCACCCCTCTTTGTTCAGGATTATTGGTATTGCAGCAGGTTATTTTATATGTACGAATTATCAAATGCCAGAGGTAGTATATCAGCTATGGAGTGGCATTGGAAGACCTCCCCCTCTTCACCCATCAACAGGATCCGGATGGGTGTATTTTGTTTCTGTTCGTATTCCGCTATGGACTGCCTGCAATTGCCACAGGGGGCTGCAGGTCTTTTCACTTTGTATTTTTTTGATGCTGCGCTGATTGCGATGGCCTTAATTCCGATACCGGGGAATTTTGCCCCGGCCTGAAAAACTGCAACCCGCTCCGCGCATAGTCCTGATGGATAGGAGGCATTTTCCTGGTTGTTCCCAATGACTACCGTTCCATTGGCTAAGGATACAGCGGCACCTACATGAAAATTGGAATAGGGGGCGTAGGCCTTTTCCCTGGCATCCATCGCAGCCTGCATGAGCGTTTGATCTTCTTTGGAAAGTTCTTCGAAAGAATCGTACACACATAATTCAAAGGCTACTTTTCGCTTCTGCATTGTTAAGGATTGTTTTCTTTGGACTAAAAATAATAAAACCTGCGCTATGGCAGGTTTTTATTATTTCGTTTATATCGATGCTGATCAATCATTATAAAACTCTTCCCCCAGGTTAAATGTCAGAGAAAAACGCAATGTGTTCTCCAATGGGTTTCTCACCTGAGAGGTGGAGAACAAATAAGAAAGATCTACCTGGGCCGCTTTAAACTTGAAACCCGCACCCAGGGTGAAAAATTTTCTGGACCCTTTATCTTCACTTTCGTTAAAATAGCCTGCTCTGATCATAAAAGCATCCTGGTATACATATTCTGCGCCAAGTGCCCATGTGAACTCCTTTAGTTCTTCGCTGAAACCATCCGGGGCATCTCCAAAGGAATCGAAAACACCATTAAAGAAGGTTATCGTCTGATATTCGGTATTATCATCCGCATCGACATCCCCATCACCATCAAAATCCTTTGGGGTCGGCACCAATAATTTGTTAAACTCCGTAGTGACAGCCAATACATTGTCCTGATCCAGAATAAAATCGAATCCACCGCCGAACTTAAGATTGGTCGGCAGAAAATTTTCCTGGCCACCCTCATCATACTTAATCTTACCGCCTAAATTGGAAAGGTTAAATCCGGCTCTCCAGCGCCCATCAAAACTATTGTAAGCCACTTCCCTTGATCGGTAATACCCGGCAACATCAACGGCAAATGAACTTGCTGCCTGAGAATCCACATTTTCATCCTGGGGCAATTTAAGGTTCGATCTGATGAACCTTCCACCAACTGCCATGGAAAATGTCGGACTCAATTTCAGGGAATAGGAACCGTCAAGGGCCAGTTCATTTGGCTTGGCCAGGGTTCCGGGATCATTGGCAAATTGCCTGAGTTCTATTTCACCCAGGGTGAAATACCTTAAACTAAATGCAAACGCACTCTGTTCGTTAATTTTATTATAAAAGTTACCGTTTAAAAGCGCAATATCCGTTATAATGCTCTCCAAATAAGGAGTATAACTCACTCCGATTCCCATTTTACGCTCTGCAAATGCAAATTTTGCCGGGTTCCACTGCTGGGAAAAAGCATCCACAGACGTTGCAACACCCATATCCCCCATACCGGCGGCTCTGGCGTCTGCGGCTATGGTCAAAAAGGGCACTGCGGTTGTGATTACTCTGTCTTCCTGGGCTGAAATTTTACATATAAAGGCAAGCAAAGCAAGTAGCAAAAATTTTTTCATTTTAGTCATCTAGAATTTAATTGGGGCAAAAATCTTCATAAAATATGAATACCTCAAATATAATTAGTTGTATTACATGTAAACGACCATTTTAAAAATATCTTGTACATATGGGTATTTTATTTTCCTTCTGCTGGTTAATACCCTTGTAAATAAGGGCTTCCCCGGTACAATAATCCCATTTTATACGCGTGAAACAACCGGCCCAGGACACCGGCATCCTGTTATGATGAAAAAGTAAGCGCTGATCCATACTAGAATGCATTTTGAACCGTTATGAAATATGGATAGTCGCCATAAATTCAAAGGTCGGACCAGATGGGTTAAAATATTTTTTGACTAGATAAAATATTATGTTCAATTCATCGTTTTATATGCCGAAAGCGACACAGTAATTTAATTGAAATTCAATTCAACGGGCCCTTTATGTATTGGGTTTGTTTGAACTTAAGTCCTAAATACAGATGAAAAAACAATTTATTAAGGTTGTACTCTCTTGTGCAGTGGTAGCGGGGGGTTTTACGGCTACCAGCTGTAAAAAATCCTCAACATCAAAAAATGTTTCAAGGGCCACAGGCTGGAAGATCAATGCCAAAGAAGGTGGCTTTCAGTACAATTCAGACTTTAAGGAACAGGAGACTGCTCCCGGTCTTGTTTTTATAGAAGGTGGAACATTTACAAAAGGTAAAGTACAGGATGATGTGATGCACGACTGGAATAACACCCCTTCGGCACAGCACGTTCAATCCTTTTATATGGACGAAACCGAGGTGACCAACGTCATGTATCTGGAGTATCTGGATTACCTTAAAAGTGTATATCCTCCGGAAAATCCAAAATATGCAAATATTTACACGGGTGCCCTGCCCGACACCCTGGTCTGGAGGAACAGATTGGGCTTTAACGAAACAATGACCAATAACTACCTGAGGCATCCGGCATATGCGGAATATCCGGTTGTAGGGGTCAACTGGGTACAGGCGGTCCAGTTTGCTGAATGGAGGACCGATCGTGTTAATGAAGCAATGCTGGAAAGAGAAGGGTTTCTTGCCAAAGATGCAAAGTACAAGGCAGTTACCGGGGAAGTGGAAGGCACCTTCAGTACGGAAGCTTATCTCAACCGTCCGGAATCTGTTTACAATGGTCAAATAGACTCCCTGCAGGGAAAGAAGAAAAAAGATTCAGTATCTACCTTTGCCAAGCGTAGCAGTGGTATTATCATGCCAGAGTACAGGCTCCCAACGGAAACGGAATGGGAGTACGCCGCAGCAGCGCTTCAGGGTACAAGGGAATACAATAACTACAGGGGAAGAAAAAAATATCCGTGGGAAGGCGACTATACCAGGAACGGGCAACGCGTGGGCCGGGGTGACCAATTAGCCAACTTCAAACAAGGAAAAGGAGACTATGGCGGAATAGCGGGCTGGTCAGACGATGGGGCCGACATCACCGCAGAGGTGAAGTCATACAAACCCAATGACCTGGGACTATATGACATGGCTGGAAATGTTGCAGAATGGGTAGCGGATGTGTACAGGCCTATCGTAGATGATGAAATAAGCGATTTCAACTATTACAGAGGAAATATCTATATGAAAACGGCTATTGGAGAAGACGGTAAGGTCAACATTCTGAGAGACAGCATCATTTTTGACACCCTGCCAAATGGTAAGGTAGTGGCCATCAACCTGCCAGGGGAAATAAAAATGGTCCCGGTTGATGAACAGGAAACCTATCTGCGAACTAATTTTTCGAGCAGTGACAACCGGGGCTACCGGGATGGTGATCCAGGTTCTTCAAGATTTTTCGACAGGTTTGCAGAGGAAGATGATTCCCGTTCCCGAAAAATGTACGATTCGCCAAAACACAAAGTGGAGCGCGATTCCCTGGGGAAATTAATTCGTCAGTACGACAAATCGAATAGCAGAACTACGCTGATCAATGATGAAGTACGCGTGTTTAAAGGAGGATCATGGAGAGACCGGGCTTATTGGTTGGATCCTGCCCAGCGCAGGTACTTACCGCAGTATATGGCGACAGATTACATCGGATTCAGATGTGCCATGTCCAGGGTTGGTTCAAAAGCCAAAACAAAGAACAAAACCGTAAGAGGCAAGAAGGCCAAATAATACGGAACATCATATATAAGAGATTGAGCCCCGACGATTCCGTCGGGGTTTTTTTATGTAAAAAGGTTAGCGCGGGACATGCATTGGGAAATAGGCACACACTTGTTTTGCAACCGGCCCCATGGCGTATCCATCCGCAGGACGCTCAGGCCATCTTATAGATCCCAGACGACGGATAGCGCCCTGCCCTCTCCCTTTTATCTGAAAAATCAGCATTTCACCCTATAGTCCCTGTTCCAATTAGGTATTTTAACTGAAAAATTGACCATTCATCGAGGTTACCCAATATTTCGTAAGAATAATCCTTCTCTATATAGTAATTGATGGCAACCATAACAAGATAATGCACCATCTTAACCCGAAGGAGTTTGGCAATGTCCGCGAATACATCCCCAAATTACATAAAAACGGCAGGGCAGTTTAGGAGGCGTACATGGAAGTTCCCAGGGAGGCTGGAGGTCATTTTGAATGATTGCAGCTCATGGGTTTTCACAGGTCTTTTTCGCGGTTAAATATATAGTATTACGGACATTAATTTTTAGGATATCCACGGGGTTTGCTTTTGACCAATCGTCAAAAGTATCAGGATATGCAGAACGGCGCCCTTTCTTTAGGCGGGGCGCTGTTTTCTTTAATATGAAGTTTAAAACCAGTAACTTTATTCGCTGGATTCGCCATCACATTTTGGCAACCAGCATACCGCACTAAAGTTACGAATGACGATAAAAGAATTACACCGTCGATTTATCGAACATGGATTGGCCTGTACGGATACCCGGAACATTCGGCCTGATTCTATTTTTTTTGCGTTAAAGGGACCGAATTTTAACGGCAATACTTTCGC
>Ga0209954_1000089_pt1 | contig 15474 bp, 12 predicted proteins | sample SalPon2A_A_D2_MG_FD_185715 | JGI IMG/M metagenome (GOLD analysis project Ga0209954, IMG submission 185715) | Soil microbial communities from South San Francisco under conditions of wetland restoration - Salt Pond MetaG R2A_A_D2_MG (SPAdes)... | ecosystem: Environmental > Terrestrial > Soil >...
AGGGCCGGCGAGTTGAGGGCGAGAACCAGCGGCCGGGCAACCAGGATGATGGCGAACAGGCTGATGCCGCCCATCACCCCGCCGACCAGCGAGGAGAAGAACGCCGCGCCGAGCGCCGTCGCCCCTTCGCCGGCGCGCGCCATCGGATAGCCGTCCATGATCGTCGCCTGCGAGCCCGTTGATCCGGGGACGCCGAGCAGCACCGAAGGGAAGGTATCGGCGGTGTGAATAACGGAGATCAGGCCGATCATCAGGGCAACGCCGGAGAAGGCGTCCATGCCGAAGATGAATGGCAGGACCAGCGACATGCCGACCAACCCGCCGAGACCCGGCAGGATGCCGACGACGAAGCCGATACAGACGCCGGTCAGGAGGAAGGCGATGCGCTCAGGCGCGAGGACAACGGCCAGCGCTTCGGCGGCGACTTCGAACACCTCAGCCCCTGTTTCTGAGCGACGGGATCACCACGGCAGCATCGGCACCGGTATGCGACACGACCGGCTCCGACATGCGATGAGGGATATGATCGTACCCCTCATCTGCCTTTGCGAAAAGCGCCGTAGCCCCTAGTCGAGCTTGAGCTCGGGCACGTCGTACTTGTCCATCAGGAGCTGGCGGGCCCAGTTCATCGAGCCGGGCTCGATATTCGCAAGCATCTCTTCGAGCGCCTGGAGATCGTCGCCGGCAACCGGCTTGTAGGGGCCAAGCCGTTTTTCGGCGAAGGCGACGAACTCGGGGTCCTGGACCGCCTTGGCCATGGCGTCGCGCATCGCCTTGACCGCCTCGGGCGGCGCATCGGGATGCATCCACAGGCCGAAAGTCGCCATGCCCGCCATGTTCATGAAGGTCTGGACGGCTTTCCAGGCATCGCTGTCCTGGTCGATCTCCTTGCCGAAGCGCTCCACCTTGGCGCGGTCGGCGTCGCGCACACCGAGGCGCAGCACCACCTCCGGCGGGTCGTCCGCCGCCGGCAGGACGCCGGGCAGGGTGGCGCCGGTGCCCAGCAGTTCCTCCGAGCGCTGATCGTCCGGGAAGGTGACGCCGGAGCGCTCCAGCCGCTTCCACACCACCTCGGCGGCGAGGCGCGCCTTCTCCACCGCCCGCGGCCCGGACAGGGTGATCTGGCCCGTCGCCTTGTAGCCGGCGAGGTAGGAGGCGGAGATCTTCAGGGTGCCGGTCCGGGGACGGCCCTTGATGCCGCTGACCCGCACCCGGTCCGGGCCGGCGTCCTCCAACTGGATGGAGGTGAAGTCGGCCACCACGTCGGGGGTGATGTACTCGGCCGGCGGGCCCATCTCGTAGAGGAGCTGCTCGGCCACCGTGTCCACCGTCACCATGCCGCCGGTGCCGGGGTGCTTGGTGACCACGAAGCTGCCGTCCTCGGACGCCTCGACCAGCGGGTAGCCGACGTTCCACAGGTCCGGCACCTCCCACCAGCGGCTGAAGTTGCCGCCGGTGCACTGGGCGCCGCACTCCAGGATGTGACCGGCGATGGTGCCCGCCGCCAGCCGGTCCCAGTCCTCCTCGCCCCAGCCGAACTCGTAGGCCAGGGGGGCCAGGGCCAGGGCGGTGTCGGTGACCCGACCGCAGAGCACGATGTCGGCGCCGCCCTCCAGCGCCTCGATCACCGGCCGGGCACCGAGGTAGGCGTTGGCCGAGCTGAAGCGGTCGAGGTAGGGGAGGATCGGCTCGCCGTTGTCCATGTTGGTCAGCGGGTGGCCCGCCGCCACCAGCTCCGGCAGCCGGTCCAGGAGGTCGTCGCCCTCCACCACCCCGACCCGCACGCCGTGGACGTCGAGCTCCCGGGCCACCTCGAAGATCTGCTGGCGGCAGGCGTGGGGGTTCAGGCCGCCGGCGTTGGAGAGGACGCGGACGCCCCGCTCCTTCAGGTCCGGCAGCACCCGGCGGACGAAGTCGATGAAGTCCGTGGCATAGCCCAGGTCCGGGTTCTTGAGCTTCTGCCGCATCATGATCGACAGGGTCACCTCGGCCAGGTAGTCCATGCCGATGTAGTCGATGGGGCCGCCGCGGAGAAGCTCCACCGGAGCGTCCACGTTGTCCCCCCAAAACCCCTGACCGTTACCTACTCTCACAGTTTTCATAGGAAGAAAGAGACTAGCACGCCACCCCCTGGGCCGGGCCCCCCGGGAGCCGGGGGTCGGCGGTGGATTTGCATGTAGATGTCAGTAGGTCGCACCGCAACCAACCACGTCCGCGGGACGGCTTCCAACCGAAAATCCCACAGCAGCAAACGAGACCTGTCATACCGATTGAGACACCGAAACGTCTGAAGGAGTTTCCATGAGCACGAAACAAGAGCTGATCGATGGCCTGAACACCGACCTCGGCTTCGAGTACGCCGCCGTCATCACCTACCGCACCTACGCCAGCCAGATCCAGGGCCAGACCCGGGTCGAGTTGCGCGGCTTCTTCGAGAGCGAGATCCCGGACGAGTTGAACCACGCCCAGATCCTGGCTGACAAGATCGTCGCCCTCGGCGGCACCCCGGTGACCGAGGCCAAGCCGGTGAAATCCGCCGACAACCCGAAAGAGATGCTGCAAAACGCCCTGCAGGACGAGAAGGACACCATCGAGCGCTACGTGAAGCGGCGCAAGCAGGCCGAGGAGGTCGGCGAGTATGGCCTGGCGGTGGATCTGGATGACCTGATCTCGGACGAGACCAAGCACCGCGACGAGATCAACATGATCCTCAAGCGCTGGGACCAGGACTGAGGTCGAGTGGGCAGTAAAGGCAGGGGCTACCGCACCGTCCGGGTGGACGGGTTCGAGGTGCTGGTGGGCAAGGGGGCCAAGGACAACGACCACCTGACCACCCGCCTCGCCGACCCCCGGGACCTGTGGCTCCACGCCGCCGGCTACGCCGGCAGCCACGTCGTGGTGCGCAACCCCGACGACCTGGCCGAGCTGCCACCGGAGGTGGTGCGCCGCGCCGCCGAACTGGCGGTGTGGCACTCCAAGGCCCGGGGCGCCGGCGGCAAGGTGGAGGTCCACGTCTGCCGCGCCGGTGACGTCAAGAAACCCCGGGGGTTCCCGCCGGGCAAGGTGGTCCTGAAGCGCTGGGACGCCGTCAAGATCTACCCCCGCGACCTGAGCGCCGAAAACTGAACCCGCGCCTGGGAAATGGCGCGACCGACGACGAAAGACCAGGCCCCACCATGCTCTACGAGAAGCTCGACCCCGGAATGCAGGAGATGGTGGACACCTACGCCGATCGCCTGCGGGACCTCTCCTGGCCGCGGCGCTCCGACGCCCTGGCCGAGGCTTCCCGCCCCTTCGGCGAGGCGCTGGGCGAGGAACACGGCGACGACAAGGCGCGGCTGGCCAGTCGCGGCTTCGTCACCGCGGTCCTCGAACGGCTGCCCGAGGACGAGGTGGACGACCCCCACCAGGCGATCCTCTTCCGCCTCTCCCTGAACCCGCACCACCAGTCCGCGGCGGAGGCGTTCCTCGCCGACCACCCGGAGGTGCGGAAGTTGGTGGACGCCGCCATGGGTGACGACGACGACACGCAACCACCCCCCATGAACTGAGCCCCCACGAACTGAGCCCCCACCATGCCCGATCTGATGAAATGGTTCCCGGTCACCCCGGCGGAGGCGCTGGGCGCCTTCCTGTCGGTGGTCCTGGTCTACGCGACCATCCTGCTGCTGACGCGCCTGTTCGGCCTGCGCAGTTTTTCCAAGATGTCGACGGGCGACTTCGCCATGACCGTGGCGGTGGGCTCGCTGTTTGGCACCGCGGTGGCCAACCCCAACCCCACCGTCGGCGTCTCCCTGGTGGCCTTCATCGGTCTCTTCGCGGGCCAGTGGCTCATCGCCTGGGCTCGCACCCGGAGTTCCCTGGCCAGCCACGCCGTGGACAACGAGCCGGTGCTGCTGATGAAGGGGGAGACGATCCTGCACGACAACATGCGCCGCACCAACGTCAACGAGGCCGACCTGCGGGCCAAGCTGCGGGAGGCCAACGTGCTGCGCCTGGAAGAGGTTCAGGCGGTGGTCTTCGAAACCACCGGCGACATCTCCGTGCTCCACTCCGCCGATCCGACACCGGTGGAGCCGTGGTTGCTGGAGGGCGTCATCGGCGGTGACCAGGCCGCCGGCGAAGAGGTGCCGGGGAGAGGCTGAGAGCGCTCCCCCCGGGGCCGGCCGTGTCAGGCTGCCGAGTTGCAGGCGCCGGCGGTCGATGCCGGCGTCATCAGCGGCGGGGAGGCCAGGTCCAGCAGGAAGGCCGGCGTCTCGGCCGTCCCGTCCACGCCGTCCACACCGGTTTCCGAGAGGCTGTTCAGCGACAGGTCACAGGCACCGTCACACGCGCCGACGTAGGTCTGGCAATCCTGGTAGTTGCCGTTCCAGTCCACGCACCAGGTGCCGCAAGGTTGCTGGCAACACTCCATGATCGTGCAGGAGATCGTCGGCGGACCGGCGAAGGCGGGCAGGGTGACGGCCAGGATCAGGGCGAAGGCGCACAGTGTGGGCAGGGTTCGACGCATGGGTGGTCGTTCCTTTCTCGAGACGGGGCCGCCTCGGAAATGCGTTCATAAAGTTTGAGATTGCGCATTGCTCTCTACCCACAACTAGTGCGACGCGGCCCGCCAGAAGGGACAAACCCGGGCGGCCGGCCGGGTCGCCGGGAATCGGCGACGGTATACTCGCCGTTCTCGCCGAGACCCGTTTTCCCACCCGAGGAGCCCCGCCGTGGCCAGTACCATCGAAAGCCGACTGAAGAAGGACGAGCGCTACGACAAGCGCGCCGAGCACTGGCGATCGTCCATGCAGGAAATCGAGCGCCAGGAGGCGGAGTTGCGCCTGGGGGGCGGTGAGAAGCGCCAGGACAAGCAGCGCAAGCGGGGCAAGATGACGGCCCGGGAACGCATCGAGGCGCTCACCGACCCGGACAGCGACTTCCTGGAGCTGGGCCTGTGGGTGGCCCACGGCTTCTACGAGGAGTGGGGTGGGGCGCCGGCGGCGGGAGTCGTCACCGGCATTGGCCGGGTGGAGGGCCACGAGGCGGTGATCGTCGCCAACGACGCCACCGTGAAGGCCGGCGCCTGGTTCCCGCTGACCGCCAAGAAGGTGCTGCGGGCGCAGGAGATCGCCATGGAGAACCGCCTGCCCATCATCTACCTGGTGGACTCGGCGGGCGTCTTCCTGCCCTTGCAGGACGAGATCTTCCCGGACAAGGAGCACTTCGGCCGCGCCTTCTACAACAACGCCCGGCTCTCGGCCATGGGCATCTTCCAGATGGCGGCCATCATGGGGTCGTGCGTCGCCGGCGGCGCCTACCTGCCGATCATGAGCGACGAGTCCCACATCGTCGAGGGCACCGGCTCCATCTTCCTCGCCGGCTCCCACCTGGTGAAGGCGGCCATCGGCGAGGAGATCGACAACCAGGACTTGGGCGGCGCCAACGTCCAGGCCGACATCTCCGGCGTCGTCGACCACCGCCACCCCGACGACGCCTCCTGCATCGCCAAGATCCGCAGCCAATTCGCCCAGCTCCCCCGGGCCGAGAAGGCCCCCTTCGCCAGCCGCGAGCCGGCGGCGCCGACGGCGCCCGACGCCGAGGAGCTTTACGGGGTCATGCCGCTGGTCAAGAACCGCCCCTACGACGTGCGCGAGATCCTGGCCCGCCTGCTGGACGGCTCGGAGTTCGACGAGTTCAAGGCGACCTACGGCAAGACCATCCTCTGCGGCACCGGCTGGATCGGCGGCCGGGTGGTGGGGGTGGTAGCCAACCAGCGCTCCATCGAGGCCCAGAAGACCGGCTTGAAGGCGTCGGACAAGGAACTCCAGATCGGCGGCGTCATCTACTCCGAGGCGGCGGACAAGGGGGCGCGGTTCGTCGAGCTGTGCAACCAGAAGAAGATCCCGTTGCTGTTTATCCAGGACGTCACCGGCTTCATGGTGGGCAGCCGCGCCGAGCAGGGCGGCATCATCAAGGACGGCGCCAAGATGGTCAACGCGGTGGCCAACTCCACGGTGCCCAAGATCACGCTTTTCACCGGCAACAGCTTCGGCGCCGGCAACTACGCCATGTGCGGCAAGGCCTACGGCGCCCGTTTCCTCTACGCCTGGCCCTCGGCCTCGATCTCGGTGATGGGGGGCGAGCAGGCGTCGAAGACGATGCTCGCGATCCAGCTCAAGAACCGCGGCGACGACGTCAGCGACGAGGAGAAGGAGACGCTGCTACGGGAGATCCAGACGAGCTACGACGAGGCCATGGACCCACGCTACGCCGCCGCCCGCCTATGGGTCGACGCCATCATCGACCCCGCCGAAACCCGCCAGATCCTGGCCCGCACCCTCGACCTGGTGGCCCACAACCCCGACGTCGCGGAGTTCCGCACCGGGGTGTTCCAGACCTAGGAACTCGTGGAATCGACGAGCTATCCTGCTTAGGCGTAATTAGATCCCTTTACCTACTTTTCGACACCCTCTACCTTCAGCAGGTGTTCCCTCGCTCGCTTAAGAAGCCCAAAGACGTCGTTTAGCTCAAACTCGTATCCCGCACCGGACCTAGATGGGTAGATTTTTAGAACTTCACGCCCATTTCGATCTAGCCGTATTTCTCCCCACTGCTCGTCACCGCCCAGAAGCTCCGCGTAGAGGTCATCCCGATCCTTGTGGGAAACGATGTGATACGCAAGGTTTTTCTGCACCAGAATCCTCCTTACTTTAAAGACGGCTCCCTGAAGCCGATGAGTTCCGTACCATCTGCCGTAAACCGCAGCGCACGACCATCTGACGCAACCGCATCAACAATCGCAATCTCTTTGCCATCCACCTTCATAAACCCCTTAACCAGCTTAGTGTTCGAGTCTGACAGGATGTCGTCCACCACTTTCTGCCCTTCCCTGTTCAGAACTGAAGCCTTCTTGCTGGTTGCCTTGAAAGCGCTTCCCAACCGATCCGAATGCTTCTGCAGCGCCCGGCCTGCGGCCGTTAGTCTGTTCTTGCTGGCTTGACTAGCCGCCCGAAGCAGAGTTGGCTTAACCAGAGCACGACCCACAAAACCGAGACCCCCGCTTTTTGAACTTAGCGTCAACCCGGCTTTCGCAATCAGAGACAAACCGATCCGAGGTCCCACCGCCATCGCTGTAGGCCCGACACCAGGATCTGACATCACGGCTCGCGCAACAGCTACCTTGGTCGGAGAAGTATTCTCCGGTGGTTTCCAAGCCTCTCCATCCGGGTCAATGTACTTGAGCGGATTGCTAATCGTATAGGAATACCGATTCCAACTTTGCGGGAGCTTTGGTCGAACACTCCGCTTTGTTGGATCCACACTGAGATACCGTCCCAGTCGGAACTCGTAGTACCGCGCGTGCTGGTAATCCAGGTCATCCCCGTCCCCGTAGTCGTAGAAGTCCCGCTCGTGGCCGGTGAACTTCATCACCTCCGCGTCCTGGTTCCAGTAGGTGGCCTCTTCACCGTAGGGGTAGTAGGCGTGGTAGGCCATCTTGTTGCCGAACTGGTTGGTGATGAGGCGCGGGGTGCCCAGGTGGTCGGGGTGGTAGTGGTAGGTGGTGCCGGCGCCGTTGCGGGCAGCCAGCAGGCGGCCGTTGGCGTGGACGTAGTCGCGCTCGACGCTCCAGCCGCTGGGGCCGGAGCGGTAGTCGCGTAGCACCTTGCCGTCCAAGTCGCGGAGGGTCCAGCGGGAGCCGGTCCAGTGGTAGCTCCACAGGCGCTCGTCGTCGGCGGTGTAGATGAAGAGCCGCTCGTCGCCACCGGAGGTGGTGCGCTTGGTCACCATGCCCAGGGCGTCGTACTCGAATAGCGTGCCGTTGTAGTTGGTGATGTTGCCGGCGGCGTCGTAGGTCGAGCCCACCAGGCGGTTGGTGGAGGAGTCCTCGGGCACGTTGACGCCGCCCAGGCTCTGGATGTTGCCGAAGGGGTCGTAGCTGTAGGTCTGGGTGAGGTAGTTGCCGATGTTGGTCTGGTACGCCCCCACCTTGGCCTGGGTCAGGCGGCTTACGCCGTCGTAGGCGTAGCGGGAGGTGCCGATGTAGGTGATGTTCCCCGAGCCGTCGTACTGATAGGTGCCGGAGTCCCAGTTGGAGTTGGCGCCGGTGGTGTAGATCCGCCCCGGACGGGCCATGCCGGAGCTGTCCACGGTCTGCTGATCCACCACCCCGTTGCCGTGGGTCGTGCTGGCCGGCATGCCGTTGCCGTGGTAGCTGAAGGCGCTGGCGTAGTAGGCGCCGGTGGTCAGGTCCTGGATCGAGGTCAGGTACTCGCGGTGATTTCCGTTGAAGTTGAACTGCACCCGGCGCGGGGACACGGCGCCGCACCCATGGGTGCACTCGGGGTAGTCGACGTAGTTGAGGTTGCCGGCGTCGCGCCAGGAGAAGCCCTGGGTGAAGCTCTCGATGGGAGAGCCGCTCAGATACAACTGGGTGTCGCGCCGGCTCACCGCACCGGCCTTGCCGGCATAGACGTACGTCTCTTCGAGACGGACGGTGAGCGGAGTGCCGTTGAGCACGATGTAGTTGTAGCGGTCCGCCGTCTTGAGCTGCCCCTTGCGCAGGTCGTTGGTGCCGTTGGCGGTGCCGTAGGTGAACTCCTTGAGCGGGCGCAGGATGGAGCCGGTCCATTCGTCCAGGTCGGTCAGCCGCGATGCCCGGTCGTAGGCGTAACGCACGTCAAAGGGGCCGTCCACCTTGCGCCCCGGGTTCCCCAGAGGGTCGTAAGTGTAGTAGTAGACGTAACCGTTGCCCGAGGAGCCCTTCTCCGGGTGGCGCTCGGAGGTCAAAAAGCCGCGCTTGTCGTAGTTGAAAAGCCGCGTCTGGGTCAGCCCCAGGGCGGAGGTCGAGGCCTGGCGCAGGCGGTTGCCGACGTCGTAGTAGTAGGTCGTGTAGACCTGGTTCATGGTCGGGCCCGAGGGCTCCTGCACCTGGTACAGGCGGCCGTGCCTGTCGTAGAGCTCGGTCTTCGAGAAGGTGGTCTCGGCGGAACTCGACGAGCAACCCGCCGTGGAGACGCACACCTTGTAGTCCCGCCGCACCCGACGGTCCCCGGTGTGCCAGAGGAGGATCTGGTGGCCGCTGCCGTCGGGGGGGACGATCTTCCCGGCCCTGCCGAAGGCGTCGAAGTTCTTGAATTGGGTTTCCGCCGCGGGCCAGCCGAAGTCGCGCTCGGTCACGGCGTGCTTCCAGCCCACGGCGTTGAGGGTGGTCACCTGGTTGGACCACTGGCCGGAGGGCTCCAGTTGCAGGTCCTGCCAAAGACGGCCGAAGGGATCGAACTTCACCCGGTTCTGGGTCAGGATGGCGCTGCCCGCGTTGTTGTGGGTGCGGATCAGCACCTCCGCCGGTGAGCTGGCGGACAGGGCACGGCTGTAGGTGTAGGTCGTGCGGGCGCCGTGGCCCGTCTGGGGGATCTCCGAGGTCAGCCGTCCCGAGGTGTCGTAGGACAGGGTGGTGACCAGGTCGTTGGCGGTCTGCACGGTCTTGGGCAGGCCGGTGCTGACATCGACGGTGGCCTGGTAGGCGTGGAGGATCAGGCCCCCGGAGCCGTCGATCCACTTCGACCGCAGGACGCCGCCATAGGCGCGGTCGGTGCGGCGGCGATAGCGCTCCGCTCCCAGCCCCGTACTGCACAGGGCGCCGGTCCCCACGGAGCCGGTGTCGGCGCCGTACCAGCGCTCCAGGTAGCGGTTGCCGGTGGAGGTGTAGTTGTACAGGGTCACGACGTCCGTGCTGCCCGGGCTCGACCCCTTGAGCACCCGCTGGCGTAGCAGAGCCCCGGTGTTGCCGTCGAAGCAGAACTGCTGCTCGGCCGTCGTCGAGCCCTCGGTCTGGGATTTCTCGGAGTAGGTGCCGAGGATCCAGGTCGAAGGCGGTCCGGTGAAGCCGCCGGTCACACCGTTGTTGTTGGTGTTGACGTTGTAGGAGCCCACCGTCGGGTTGTAGAAGGTGAAGTCGGTGCGGGCGGCGCCGCCGCTCCAGTTGGTGGCGTTGGAGGTGTGGGAGCGGTAGTGACCCAGGCCGTCGAAGTCCGACGAGTCGCGGGTGCGCTCCCGGTTGCCGTCGGCGTGGTAGAGGGTCTTGCGGCTGGCCACCCGGCGGTTCAGAAGCTCCCACTGCTCCGGCAGCACCTTGTTGACGTCGATCTTGTCGCGCTCGTAGCGCAGGTAGATGCTGCGCTTCTTGGCGCCGGTGGCCTCGGTGCCCTCGTAGATCTCCTGGGAGATCCAGCGGCCGGCGCCATCGATGGACCGCCGGGCGATGGGCAGGCCGTACTGCCAGCCGTCGTAGGTGCTGGCGTCGGGGCGGAAGCGGACGTCGAAGTAGGAGCGGGTCTCGTCGCCGGCGGGGTTTCGCACCAGCGTGGAGGCCTCGAAGTTGCCCCAGTCCTGGGCCGGCGTGTAGGTCCACTCACAGCCCACCTCGCCGAAGCTGAAGCAGGATCCGGACGCGTTGAGCATCTTCTTGCGGCGCACACCGGTGGAGGTGATGGCGGAGAACGTGCCGCCCCCCTGGGAGCCGAGAATCACCCGGCTCGGGAAGGAGTAGTCCCGGTAGGTCCACTCGTAGGCGCCGAGGGTGGGAAGCTCCAGCTTCTTCAGCACCGCCGGCTGGTTCTCGGCGTCGGACAGGGTGGTGCCGCTGCCGGAGACACAAGTGGTGTAGTAGTCCGGCATCTTCCACTTCGAGCCATCGGGCAGGCTGACGTCGGCCAGGGCGTAGATGGAGCGCTGGGCCGGGGTCATGACGCCATCGAGGTCGTCCACGGTGTCCGTGTCGTCCTCGTCGTAGCAGCTCTCGTCCACCGTCATCGGCACGTAGCGGAAGGAGTAGGTCGCCTGGCCGCCGCCGAACTTCGCCAGCTCCACCCGGTCCACCACCCTCCAGGTCGCGCCGTCGATGGTGCGGTTGACGAAGTGGATGTCGTGGCTGCGGTGGGGGTCGGAGAGCTGCCAGTGGAGGTTGGAGACCTGGGTGATGGTCAGCCGGTTGCCCCAGGTGTCCTCGATCCACGCCGGCCGGAACTTCGCCGACCAGTGGTTGCTGTCCCGCACGAAGAGCCGCTTCGAGCCGTCCGGGAAGTGGACCTCGAACTGGGTGCCGGAAAGCTTCACCAGGCGCAGGTAGGAGCTGTCCCGGGTGTAGTAGTGGGTCGACGGCGCGCTCTCGAAGTTGTGAAGGGTGTCGTGGAAGGCGTGGTTCGAGCCGTCCTCGGCGATGTAGGTGAACTTGGTGCCGCTGTTGGCCGGGTCCACCGGGTCCAGCAGCTCGCCCAGCGACAGCTTCCAGCCGGGGCCCGCGTTGTAGGTGGTGTCCAGGCGGGCGGTCTTCGACGTGACGTCGTAGAAGCTGCCGTCGCTGCGGTACTTGCGCCAGGTGCGGCTGCCGTGGCGCCAGACGTTGGAGTTGTAGGTCAGGGTCAGCGAGTAGGAGAACCCGGCGTCCACCGGATAGCTCGGCCCGATGGGCACGGCCAGGGTCAGGTTGCCATTGAACAGGTTGACCGAGTCCACCTCCCCGAACTGGTACAACTTCTCGGCGGAGAAGCCACGGGCCACGTCGGGGTTCTCCTGGGCCGTGGCCGACAGAGGGGCGAGGACGAGGGAGAGCAGCACCGCCAGGATGGGCAGGGTGGTGCGGAGGACGGGGCGGCGAGAGCTGTGGTGGGTGCGCATCGGCTCACTCCCCGCCCTGGCCGCTGCCGGCGCCGTTGTTGCCACCATTACCGGAGTCCGGCCCGTCGGCCAGCCGCTTGGCATAGATCTGGAGACTCTGGGGATCGACCCCGATGACCACGTCCTTCGGTCTCAACCGCTCCGGCTCCACGTCGCTGTCGCCCAGCGGCTGGAGATCGAGGAGATCGACGGTGAGGCGCGAGTCGGCCTCGCCGTCGCGGTCGAGCCCGGCGCCGTCTCCCAGGGCGATGCCCCAGAAGCCTCCGGTCTCCTCGGGCTCGGCGGTCTCCTCGTCGCCGCCCGTGTCGCTGGCATCGTCACTCCCTTCGCGGGCGGGCCGCACCAGCAGGAGGTCGAGGTAGCGGCCTTCGTGCTCCAGGAAGCGGGCGTTGGCGCCCAGGCCCTCGGCCGGCGGCTCCACCCGCTCCAGGGTGTGGCCGGCGGGCGAGGCCAGGGTGTACTCACCGGTGGCGAGATCCACCGCTGCCCACACCGAGCGCGGCAGCACCGACTCCTCCATCTCCCATCGCAGCTCTCCGTCCACGTCCGCCGTCAACAGGTGCTCCATGCGCAGCACGTGGTGGGTGTAGCCGGTCCACTCCCGGCCCATGCCGAAGACCACGACGCCGCCTTCCGGCGTCGCGCCGGACACGATGACCGCGGTCTCTTCGAAGGCGAGGGCGGGGGCCACCACCGGCTCGTCCGGCGGGGGCTCACCGGTCCCCTGGGCGGAGACGCCCAGCGGGTAGAGCAGGAGGAAGAGGAGGGCCAGGAGCCCGACGGCAAAGCGGGAGCTGCAGGAGCTGCGAGAGCATGAGCGAGATCTCGTGATTACGGCAGACATGATGGTTCCTCTTACGAATTTGCTGCTCGGTGCGTCCAGTCTCGGAGAGCCCCCAACACGGAGGCTTACGAGACTTAGTGACGTGGGCCGGCCGAAACCGTATACAAAGAATCGCAAATTCCTGCCTACGAACGAACTGGCGGCCGACTTTCGGCGGTGACTCAACAGTGAGCCTGCCCGGTCCAGAGACTTGTCTGAGATCGGAGGCCTTGGCGTCATGTAGGCTTCCTCTGTCATGCCTGAGAGTAAGCCAAGAATTCGTATCCTCGCCTTCGCCACCGCAGCCGACGCCCTGGGGCGTGGGGAGATGGAGTTGGAGGTGCCTTCGGGCATCACCGTCGCGGAGCTCAGGCAGCTCCTGGACAAGGAGCACCCGTCCCTGCGGGCGCTCTGGCCGCGCCTGGCCATCGCCGTCGATAGCAACTTGGCGGGCCCGGAGGCGGAGATCCCGGACGGCGCCGAGGTGGCACTGCTGCCGCCGGTGTCCGGCGGCTCGGGATCGGCTGACGGGGCGGTCGATGAGGCCGCGTCCCACCTCACCGATGGGGCTCTCGACGTCGATGCCGCGGTCTCCCGGGTGGCCGCCCCGTCCCGGGGCGCCGTCGTCACCTTCCTCGGCACCGTCCGCGACCACCACCAGGGGCGCCCCGTCGATCACCTGGTCTACGACGCCTACCGCCCCATGGCCGAGGCCGCCATCGGCCGCATCATCGAAGAGTTGGAGGCGTCCGCCGACGACCTCGCCGTCGCCATCGTCCACCGCTTGGGCGAGGTCCCCGCCGGCGAGCCCAGCGTCGTCATCGCCACCGCCTCCCCCCACCGCCCCCCGGCCTACGAAGCCAGCCGCACCGCCCTCGAACGGCTGAAGAAGGAAGTCCCCATCTGGAAACGCGAGCACTACGCCGACGGCGGCGCCACCTGGAGGGAGGCGGAGCCGCTCATGGGCGCCGGCAGTTGATCGGGGCAGATCCACGGCACCTCCTGATTAGGTTGTAGTCGCGGGACTCAACAAACCAAGCCTCCGGAAAACCCGCGACGGTTCGGACAGCTCGGGACTTGGACTTCAGATGTCCGAGACGGTCAGCCCAGTCGGCGACCAGTCGTGGCGGAGATCCTTGGAAGCGACAGCCTAAGTAAGTCCGAACGTCGAGGCAATCTTAGCACCGGCGATGGACCCTTCCACTGATCTGATTTGGACAGACGGGGTCGATGCGTACCCTACTTGATCGTTCTCGTAACTCTCCTTTCGTTCCCATCGCTGTTGTCCAGCCAAACTTTGAACTCCACCAGATTTCGATCGGACGGCGTCTCTACGTCGATCGACTCAACTTGCCATCCGTTCTCCCCGGCCTTCTCCAATGTGACTCGTTGAAGCCTCCCGATGTCTCTCTCAAGGAACAGGTCAAATCGGTTGGTGTCGCCTCGCTCAAAGTCATTGACGACCGGGTTGTCCAGCTGCGCCCTTTCGATGGAGCCACCACTGCCCTGGAGTGTAATCCAGACCCTGTCGTTGGTTCGAGCTTTCTTGTGCTTCCCCGTGGTGGCCTCAACCACGTACAGCTTCTTCCGTGTCGCTGCTTCGAACTCGTCGATAACTGAACCAACAAAGGAAGCGATTGCCGACCGGGCATCAATGTTTGTCAAGAAATTCCTCACATCGTCCACGATACCTCCGTCCATCGGCACGTCAAGTGACCCTTCCCCATCCGTCCGGACATTCAGCTTAACCTTTCCGTTCTCCGCTACGAACGTTACGTAGGCGTGAGGGTCCGGCAATAATCTTAGGCGGTGGGTGACCGTGAAGGAGCCTTCAATTCGGGACCCCTCGCCCGCTCTACTCGCTTTTCCGACATTCAGATCTTCCAATCGGAGTCTATGCCCACCCCGCGTGAAATCTACACACGAGACACCGCTAGCGTTCCTACCGGTAAAGCGCTCCTTACCCGTCTTTAGCACCACCATTCCATCGCCGGTGGTTCTTGCAAAGCCACTTACAGGCAAGCAGCATGCGACTATGACTACAAACCCTAGCGTAATTTTTCTCGACACTTTTGCCTCCTCCCTAATAATCGGGCTACTTGTACGCTAGCAGGTGGATGCAGATTGACCAGTGCGGCTGCCTTCACAGTTGGGCGACTGTCCGAAGTTCGAAGCTGTGCTCGATCATTCGATTCTAGATGCTCGATTCCCCGCACCAAGAATGTAATTTAGCTTCCTCCGAATCGGCCATGAAATCCACGAACTAAAGGGTGGCTCTTAACGAAAGTTGAAGATGGATCGCCATCCCATCAAAAGATCTCAGCACCATGCCGTACGACTGAGTACGACAGCTCTCCTAGCGCTTGTTGACCCATGACGTGAGGGTCCGAACTCTCCGCCGATAGCCTCCAACTCTACGGCGGTTTCTTTACCCCTAGCTGCCTCTGCCTTCGCAGATCGGACAGAAAATCTGGCCGCGGGAGTGTTAGTAGCCTTTGAGCTGGCGCACCATTGACCGCCGTGGTGCTCCGTCACCCACCCAGCCGCTGCGCCTCAACCGTCGTCTCCAGGATCTTGCGGCGCACGAAGTCCCCGAGCCCCCGGTCCAGTTCCTCCCAGCTCCGCCCCAGCTCCTGCCGCAACATCTCCCCGCTGGGCGCCGCACCACCCGCCACCCGGTCCAAAAACCGCCGGAACCCCGGCGCCAGGGCGCCGTCCTCCCCCTCCACCAGGTAGCGGATGAAATAGCCAGCGTGGGCGTAGTTGAGGTCTCGGCGGCCCTCGTCGCGGACGAAGCGGTCCCAGTCCAGCGCCACCAGCGCCTCCACCCGGGGCGGCTCGTCCCGGGCGAAGGAGGCGTTCAGGTTGCGCAGGCCCGCGATGGCGCCGAAGTAGTCCACCTTGCCCGGCTGCTGAACCGTCGCGCCGCCCAGCTTGCCCGGTTCCAGGTCCCCCGCCGGGCCGACCCGGGACGCCCCCAGGTCGTAGGC
>Ga0209954_1000094_pt1 | contig 15225 bp, 7 predicted proteins | sample SalPon2A_A_D2_MG_FD_185715 | JGI IMG/M metagenome (GOLD analysis project Ga0209954, IMG submission 185715) | Soil microbial communities from South San Francisco under conditions of wetland restoration - Salt Pond MetaG R2A_A_D2_MG (SPAdes)... | ecosystem: Environmental > Terrestrial > Soil >...
AAAACCCCGAAAAATCCCCCCGAAAAAAGACCAGGATCCCCGATGACCCATCGACCTGACCAGCCCCCCGTCTACGACCTCGTGGGCGTCGGCTTCGGCCCCGCCAACATGTCCCTCGGAGTGCTGATGCAAGAAGAGGCCGAAGCCGGCCGGCGGGACGTCTCCCGCCTCTTCCTGGAAGCCAAGCCGGAGCCCTGCTGGCACCCCGGCCTGCTGCTCGAAGAGTCCACCATCCAGATCACCGTCCTCAAAGACCTGGCGACGGTGCGCGACCCCCAGAGCCGGTTTTCTTTCCTCTGCTACCTGAAGGACAAAGGCCGCCTCTTCGACTTCCTCAACTTGCGCGACCTCTTCCCCGGCCGCCTGGAGTTCAACGACTACCTGACCTGGGTGGCCGACCAGCTCTCCGCTGATCTGCGTTGCGGCCGCCGGGTGGAGTCGGTGGAGCCGGTCTTCGATGGCTCCGGCGAGGGTGTCGAGCTGGTGGAGGTCACCGCCCGGGACGCCGCCACCGGCGAGCTGGAGCGCTACCGCGCCCGCAACCTGGTGGTGGCCACCGGCGGCCGCCCCTGGACGCCGCCGGGGATCGAGATCCAACCCGACGGCCGGGCCTTCCACGCCCGGGACTTCCTGATGCAGATGGGTGAGAAGTTCCCGGACAAGCAAGCCCCCTACCGCTTCGTCATCGTCGGTGCCGGGCAGAGCGGCGCCGAGCTGTTCGACCACCTGGTCAGCAACTACCCCAACGCCGACGTCACCGGCACCATGCGCCGCTTCGGCTACAAGCCGGTGGACGAGAGCGACTTCACCAACAAGATCTTCTTCCCCGACATGGTGGACTTCATCTACGACCTGCCGGACGGCGTGCGCCGGGAGGTGGTGGACAGCTTCCGCGACGTCAACTACGCCGTGGTCGACATGCCGCTGATCCGCAAGATCTACCGCTTCCTCTACGACGAGAAGGTCCTCGGCCGGGACCGGGCGCGCCTCCGCCCCCACATGCAGTTGACCGGCATCCGGGAGGAGGAGGACCAAGCGGTGGTGGAGTTCCAGCACGCCCTGGACCCGGAGCGCCATGTCGAGATGGAGGCCGACGGCGTCATCCTCGCCACCGGCTTCGAGTGGTCCAGCCGCCACCCGGCCCTGGAGCCGCTGGCCCCCTGGTTCGAGGAGGCCGCCGACCCCGAGGAGGGCTACGCCATGGCCCGGGACTACAGCATTGTCACCCGCGACGGTTTCCAGCCCCGGGTCTACCTCCAGGGCTACTGCGAGCCGACCCACGGCATCAGCGAAACCGTGCTTTCCCTGCTGCCGATCCGCGCCGAGGACATCTACCGCTCCCTGGTCGCGGAGCTGGAGGGCGCCGACCCGCTGGAGGCGGTGGACGCCGACGTGCCCAAGCCGGTCGAGCCGGTGCCGGCGACCTGAGGGAGCCCAGATGCAGATTCGTAAGCTCGACCCCGACACCTTCGTCAACGCCTACAACGTCGATCTCCAGGTCCTCTACCCCTGGGAGGGGGTGGTGGAGTCGCCCTTCGGCGCCGCCTGGGCGGTGCTGGCGCCGGGGGAGTCGACCAAGCCCCACGCCCACCAGGAGTGCGAGACCTTCTTCATCGCCCGGGGCACCGGCGTCTTCGCCATCGGCGACCAGCGCTTCGACGTCGAGCCGGGCCACGTCACCTTCCACGAGCCGTTCCACAACCACGTCCTGACCAACACCGGCGACGAGGAGATGCTGTTTCTCACCGTCTACTGGGAGGACAAAGAGCGCTGGGCCGGCGATGGCGATGGGCATCACCACGGCCACGGCGACGAGCACGACGCTGAGCACGGCCACGATCATGACCACGCCCCCCCGCAGGCCGCCGCCGCCCCGGCCGGCGCCACCGCGGAAGCGGTGGCGAAAGCACCGCGCAAGATCGAGCGGGAGCTGGTCACCGCCGCCCCGCCGACCCCCAACGGCGATCTCCACCTGGGGCACATCTCCGGCCCCTACCAGGGGGGCGACGTCTACGCCCGGGCCCAGCGCCTGCGCGGCGTCGACGCCCACTTCGTCTTCGGCAGCGACGACAACTCGGTCTACGTCAAGACCCACGGCGCCGGCGTCGGCATGGCGCCGGAGGAGGCGGCGGAGCACTACACCGACTTGATCGAGGAGAGCCTGGGGATGGCGGGCATCGAGCTCACCGCCTTCCCGCGCCCCAACGCCTCGCCCCACCACGCTCGCCTGACCCAGGAGTTCTTCCGCCGCCTCTACGACAACGGCGCCCTGGAGGAGCGGGAGGGGCCGTTCCCCTGGTGCGAGGGCTGCGAGCACTACCTCTTCGAGGCGTACGTCGAGGGGAAGTGCCCCCACTGCGGCGACGGCGTCATGGGCCAGACCTGCGAGAGCTGCGGCCGGGTCTACGCCGCCGGTGACGTGGTGGAGCCGCGTTGCACCCAGTGCGGCTCCGAGCCGGTGGAGCGCACCCTGCGCTACCTCGTCTTCCCCCTGGCCGACCACGCCGACTTCCTGCGCGACTACTACCGCCGGGTGTCCATGAACCACCACCTGCGGGCGTTGGTCGAAGGCGTGCTGGCGGACGGCCCGCCGGAGGTCGCCGTCACCCTGCCTACGGACTGGGGCATCGAGGTGCCGGTGGAGGGCTGGGAGGACCAGCGCATCTACGTCTGGCTGGAAATGGCGCCGCGCTACTTCGCCTACGCCCACCACGTCGATGATGAGACCGGCGAGGGCTGGGACGAGGCTGGCGGGGAAGGTCACGGTGAAGGCGACGGCGACGACCGCCCCGCCTACGAGCGCTTCTGGAAGTCGCCGGAGGCCCGGGTGGTGCAGTTTTTCGGCTACGACAACAGCTTCTACTACGCCATGCTGCTGCCCGCCATGTTCCGCGCCTTCGACCCGGACCTGCGCCTGCCCGAGGCCTTCGTCAGCAACGAGTTCTACCGCCTCGACGGCCAGAAGTTCTCCACCACCCGGGACCACCGCATCATGGCCCGGGACCTGTTCCGGGAGGCGCCCCGGGGCGCGCTGCGCTTCTACCTGGCTTGGAGCGGCCCGGAGCGCGAGCAGTCCAACTTCACCCTGGAGGACTTCCGGGCCACCGCCCGCCGCGAGCTGCTGGACGGCTGGCAGGGTTGGCTGGAGGATCTCTCCCGGCGCATGGCCGAGGGCTTCGACGGCACCGTGCCGGCCACCGGCGACTGGACCGACGAGCACCGCCGCTTCTACCACCGCCTGGAAGAGCTGCTGCGCCAGGCCGGCGACGCCTACACGGCGGAGGGCTTCTCCCCCCAGCGCGCCACCCGGGTGATGAGCGAGTTGGTGCGCGAGGCGCGCCGCTTCGCCGCCGGCGAGCGCCACTGGGACCAGGTGGCCGCCGTCCGCGGCGAGGAGCGCCGCACCGGCATCGCCCTGGAACTGCTGGCCGCCAAGCTCTCCGGCTTGATCGCGGCTCCCGTCATGCCCGACTTCGCCGACCGCCTCTGGCACGGCCTGGGCTACGACGAAGGCCCCGGCCGGGGCGACTGGGCCGACGCCACGGACTGGGTGCCCTCCGGCAACCGGGTGGACCTCTCCCAGCCCCTCCTCCCGGGACTGGCCGAGTACGTGGGTTGAACGAGTACGTGGGTTGAACGAGTCTGAGGTTTGGTTGCGTTGAAGAGGTAGTTGCGGTGAACGGGGCGGGCCGGGTGCTCCTGGTCTGGGGCCGCTCCGCTTCTCGGTTGGAGGGTGGGGGGCTCCGCTGCACGTCCGCGGCCACGGATCGACCATGCCACAGGAGATGGACTGGCCGTAGGCCGCTCCCGAGCACCCCAGACCAGGAGCACCCGGCCCGCCCCTCATCGGGGTGATCATCTCGGTTGCGGTGTTGTGGTCCCCTCCGCAAAACGGGGACAGGTTACTTCTTACCCGGGTAAAACAGGGACAGGTTATTTATTACCCGGTAAAACGGGGACAGGTTATTTATTACCCGGCACCACAAGCCGCGTAAAACGGCGTACAACGGGGACAGGTTACTTTTTCCTCTCACCGCGGGGGCGGCAAGACTTTAATCGAGGCCGCAAAAAAATAACCTGTCCCCGTTTTAGAAAAAACGCCCGCCCCGGTTTCCCGAGGCGGGCGTTTTCACATCTTGCTGTTGCTACCGGCTCACTGCGCCTGCTGGTACGCCAGGATGGCGCTTTCCAGGAAGCGGTCCTTGTTGGCCGGGTCGTAGAGGCCGGCCTGGCCGGCGGCGTTCAGGGCCTGGGTGACGCACTTGACGTACTGGCCCTGGTTCTTCCACTCGCCGTCGTAGGAGCAGGGGATCTCCGGGAAGGTGACGCGCTCGCCGTGGGCGACGCCATAGAGCTTGTTGCGCACGCCGCCGGGCCACGCCACCTCGACGTCTCCGGTGGCCGCCTGGCCGAGGCCGAAGTTGGCCGCCAGGGAGTCCTGGGAGGCGTAGCTGGAGCCGCCGAAGATCGGACGGATGGAGGTCTTGCCACCCGCCGGGGTGAAGAACACGTTGGCGCCGATGCCGTCGCGGTTGACGCTGGCCCCGGCCACTTCGCCGACGCCGCCCCGCACCGTCACCTCGGCCCAGTGGTTACCGTTGTCGGCGGAGTTGATCTCCACCCCCAGGGTGCCGTTGAGCACGGTCGGGTGGACGTAGGTCTGGAAGCCGGGGTTGACCTGGCTGCTGGTTCCCACCTCGAACCCGGAGACGGGGTCGAAGGGCGAGCCGAAGGGCGGGAAGAAGACGCCGGCGTAGGGCAGGAAGAAGCCGCGCACGATGTCGAGGTTGGACACCGTCACGATGTCTTCGAAGCCGTCCTGGTTGAGGTCGCCGGCGGCCACCGCCTCCACCATGCGCACCTGGTGGTCACGCAGCAGGGCGCCCTGGTCCCAGTCGAAGGTGCCGGAGCAGTCGCCCTGGTTGGTCAGGATGACGCCCGGGTTGTCGGCGTTGATGATGGTGAAGACGTCGGCGCCGCCGTGGTACAGGATGTCGGCGTCACCGTCGTTGTCGTAGTCGATCATGGAGGTGCCCCAACCGAAGGGGGTCATGCCCAGCGATCCCATGCCCGGGTTGGTGAAGGTGCCGTCGGAGTTGCCGAAGAACCACTGGGACGGCTGGCCGCCACCGAGGTAGCCGAGGTTGGTGACGAAGACGTCGAGCTCGCCGTCGCAGTTGAGGTCGCCGGAGTCGATGCCCATCCAGCCGCCGGAGATGTCCAGGCCGGCGGCGATGGTGACGTCGGTGAAGTGACCCGAGCCGTCGTTGTTGAAGACGCGGATCCAGCCCCGCTCCTCGGCCCGGTTGGCCGGCGCCGAGCCCTGGTTGTCGGCGATGATGATGTCGACGTCCCCATCCTGGTCGTAATCGACGACGTTGACGGCCCACGAGAAGGCGGCGCCGGTGAGGCCCGGGCCGGCCATGTTGGAGACGTTCTCCAGGCCGGAGGAGGCGGACTCATCGACGAAGGTGTTGCCGCCGGCGTTGGCGAACAGGAAGTTGTGCTCCATCCCCTCGTAGTGGGGGCCCGGGGTCATGGCGCCGCCCGGGGTGAACACCGGGATGCGGTGGTTCCAGTCGTCGTAGGTGTTGATGATCACCAGGTCCAGCAGGCCATCGTTGTGGACGTCACCAAAGGCGCAGGAGGTGGGGTTGCGGTCGGCGCCGGAGAGGCCGGCGGCGGCGGTGATGTCGCTGAAGGTGCCGTCGCCGTTGTTCTCGAACAGCAGGCCGGCCTCGCCGATGCTGGTGACGTAGAGGTCGGCGTCACCGTCGTTGTCGATGTCGCCGGCGCAGACGCCGGAGCCCTCCTGGGCGGTGGCCTCGACGCCGGCGGCGGCGGCCACGTCGATGAAGCTCAGGCTGCCGCTGTCGGCGAGCTGGTTGGCGAACAGGCTGTTGGCGTGGCCCGGGCCGTTGGTGACGTAGAAGTCCAGGTCACCGTCGTTGTCGAAGTCGAAGATCACCGTGCCGGGATTGCCGTGGGACTTGTTGGGGGTCTCCTCGGCGCGGACCCGGAAGATGTCCGCCGTCGGGTACGGCGAGTTGGCGATGGTGGCGTCGAGGACCGCCTGGCGCACCGGTGAGCCGAAGCGCTCGAAGGCCAGGCCGGAGGCCGGGTCGGCGGTGATGTCGGTGTAGGTCACGCCGCCGTCGGCGTGGGCGAAGGTGGTGGGAACGAGCAGCAGGGCGGCCAGGGCGAACAGAGCCACGGCGGCGCGCAGGTTCCCCGTCTGATGGGAACGGTTCATGGGGTCAATCTCCTAAAAGGGTTGGCATCGCGGTCGGCGTTGCCCCCGAACGGGGCCCGTCAACCTTTGCTACGAATTTCATTCGAAATACAGATGCTGCAAAAACTTCTACATCCTTACTACGTGCAGCGGTCAGCGCTGGGAGGGACACGGAGCGGGGGAGAACGGAGCGGGGGAGAGCAAAAAAAACGCCCGCCGCGGGATGCGGCGGGCGTCGAAGGGGCCGGTGTGCCCGGCCCGGTTTTCCGGATCGGGCTTCCGAAACTTCTTAGCTGTTGGCCTCGTCGTAGGCCAGCATGGCGCTGAGGAAGAAGCGGAAGTTGTCCTGGGGGCGGATCAGGCCGGCGGCGCGGGCCTGGGCCAGGGCGCCGGACACGCAGGACATGTAGGTGCCCTTGTTCGGCCAGTTGCCGTCGAAGGAGCAGGGGATCTCCGGCAGGGTGAGCTGCTCACCCTTCCAGACGCCGTACAGGCGGTTGCGCACACCGCCGGGCCACAGCACCTCGGCGACGCCGTAGCTCGCCGAGCCGAGGCCGAAGTTGGCCGCCATGGCGTCCTGGGAGCCGTAGCTGGCGCCGGCGATGATCGGCCGCTGGGAGGTCGGGCCACCCTGGGGGGTGAACTTGACCACCGCGCCGACGCCGTCACGGTTGACGGTGGCGTTGGCGATGCGGCCGATGCCGCCGGCGACGCTGATCTCAGCCCAGTTGTTGCCGTTGTCGGCGCTGTTGATCTCCACCGACAGGGTTCCCGGGTTGATGACCGGGTTCAGCCAGGTGGCGAAGCCCGGGTTCGGACGGCTGCTGGTGCCGGCCTCGAAGGCCGCCACGGAGTCGAACGGGGAGCCGAAGGGGGGAAAGAAGACGCCGACGTACGGCAGGTAGAAGCCGCGCACGAAGTCGAAGTTGGACACCGAGACGATGTCCTCGAAGCCGTCGTGGTTGAGGTCACCGGCGGCGATGCCGTGGACCGTGCGGACCTGGTGGTCGAAGGGCACGGCGGCCTGGTCGTAGTCGAAGGTGCCCGAGCAGGTGCCCACGTTGGTCAGCACGATGCCGGGGACGGCGGTGATGATGGTGAAGATGTCGACGCCACCGTGGTAGATGATGTCGGCGTCACCGTCGTTGTCGTAGTCGAACAGGCTGGTGCCCCAGCCGAACGGGTTGACCACCAGGTCGCCCTGGCCCGGGTTGGTGAAGCCACCGTTGCCGTCGCCCAGGAACCACTGGCCCGGCTGGCCGCCACCGAGGTAGCCCAGGTTGGTGGAGAAGAAGTCCAGGTTGCCGTCGCAGTTGAGGTCGGAGAAGTCGATGCCCATCCAGCCGCCGAACTTGTCGAGGCCGGCCTCGATGGTCATGTCGGTGAAGTTGCCGGCACCGTCGTTGACGAACAGGCGGTTCCAGCCCCGCTCTTCGGCGCGGCTCGACGGGGCGCTGCCCTGGTTGTCGGCGGACAGGATGTCGGCGTCACCGTCCTGGTCGTAATCGACGAAGGCGATGGCCCAGGTGAAGGCGCCACCGGTGAGGCCGGGGCCGGCCATGTTGGACACGTTCTCGATGCCGGAAGAGGCCGAGACGTCGTTGAAGACGTTGCCACCGACGTTGTTGAACAGGTAGTTGTGCTCCATCTTCTCGAAGTGGGGGCCCGGGGTCAGGGAGGAGCCCGGGGTGAACACGGCGATGCGATGGTCCCAGCTGTCGTAGGTGTTGGCGACCACGATGTCCAGCAGGCCGTCGTTCTCGATGTCACCCATGGAGCAGCCCACCGGGTGGCGGCCGTCACCGGCGACGCCGGCGGCGGCGGTGATGTCGGAGAAGGTGCCGTCACCGTTGTTCTCGAACAGGATGTTGGCCTCGCCGGTGCCGAGGACGTAGAGGTCCTGGTCGCCGTCGTTGTCGATGTCACCGGCGCAGACGCCAGCGCTGTCCTGGGCCGCGGCACCGGTGCCGGAGGCGACGCCCATGTCGATGAAGGTCAGGTTGCCGCTGTCGGCGAGCTGGTTGGCGAACAGGCTGTTGGCCGAGCCCGGGCCGTTGGTGACGTAGATGTCCAGGTCACCGTCGTTGTCGTAGTCGAAGATCGCCGTGCCGGGGCTGCCCCAGGCCTTCTGCGGGGTGGCTTCGGCGCGCAGCCGCAAGATGTCGGCGTTGGGGATCGGGGACTGGGCCGCCAGGGCGTCTTTGATGGCCAGGCGCGGCGACGGGGTGCGGTTCCAGTCCAGGCCGGTGGCCGGGTCGGTGGCGATGTTGGTGTAGACGACGCCGCCGTCGGCCAGGGCCGGGGCGGGGGCCACGAAGGTGGCGGCTAGAAGGACGGCGACCGCGAGGACCGCGGTGCGACGCAGGTGAGTCGAAATGTTCATGCGCAAATCTCCCAAGGGAATGATTGAAGTTGCTGTGCTTCGGGTGAACTGGGGACTGGTTGGCCGTGGCATAAACTCAAACCGCGGCGGCGGCTTCCGGCATTCTGCGCTTCAGGATGTCCTTGCCGCGCAGTAGGAATGCCGTGTCGATGTGCTCCGGGCCGAACCACTTCTTGCAGAATGCCACCACGTCGTCCTGGTCGAAGGGGCGGCAGGAGTAAACGTCGATGCTGATGAAGCGGTTGTGGGCGGAGGTGTGGATCTGGATACCGCTCTCGATGATGGGCACCCAGCCGCTGTAGCCGGGCCGGCCCGGGAAGGCGGTCTCGCAGGTTTTGAAGATGTAGGGCTGGGTCTGCTTGGTCATGTCCAGGTGGACACAGATCTGGTCGAGGAACTCGTAGCCTTTGTCGATGTCGGTGCAAGCTTCGAAGTCGCAGCCGAAGCAGTCAACGATGAGCTGGTAGCCCCAGGGCTGGGTCTCGCCGGCGGCGTGGGTCACGGAGGGTTGGGTCATGGTGGTCGCTTCTCCCCTAAATTCGAGTCGGCTGTGGGTGCGTGGAATGACGATGCTGGACGTTCAAGGCCACGGGTTGATTCCGGTTCTTGAAATCCATGGTGTTCCTGGTGGTACCCGCACGCGCCTTCAATCGATTTCTTGCTACAGATCAAATAAGAGACAGTTGTAGAGACGCCGGTCCTTGGAGACACTGGCCTCGCAACTCCCTAAGTGCGGTCCGTGGTGTCAGGGGGGACAATTCGCCGGCGCTTTTTTCACCGTCTCTCGCGAGATGTCCCGGAGTGTCCCGAATCCGCCTTCCGGCCGCACCTTGGAACCGTGCGGCAACAACAGCGCCCGGGAGCGCTCCGGCGTCGCCGTACCCCCGTTTTCGACTCCTCATCGCGGCCCCCGGCCTCCTCCAGCAGCCCGCCGCCGTGCTCCACGGCGCGCCGGAATCCGCGGTTGAGTGTGTGTTTAAATGTTTCCTTTCCGAGATGAGACCGATGCTTGCCCGAACCCTCTTGGCCCCCCTCGATGAGCTATTCGCCCGCCAGGTGGCCCGCCACGGTGACGCCGTGGCGGTCGCCTGCGGCGATGACACCCTGACCTACGCCGAACTGGACCGGCGCTCCAACCGGCTGGCCCACCGCCTGCACCGCGCCGGGATCGGCCCGGAGAGCCAGGTCGCCCTCGCCCTGGAGCGGGGGGTCGAGCGCATCGTCGCCGTGCTGGCCATCGTCAAGGCCGGCGGCGCCTACGTGCCGCTGGATGCCGAGTACCCGGCGGAGCGCCTGACCTACATGCTGGAGGTCACCGGCGCCAGCCTGCTGCTGGCGCACCGCCGGGTGGCGCAGCAGTTGCCCGCCATGGACCTGCCGGCCCTCTTCCCCTTCGAGGACGGCGAGGGCGACGACCTGCCCGCCGCCGAGCCGCCGGCCGTCGGCCAGCACCCGGACCGGTTGGCCTACGTCAACTTCACCTCCGGCTCCACCGGGCGGCCCAAAGGGGTGGCGGTGCCGCAGCGCGCCGTGGCCCGGCTGGTGGTGCCGCTGGGGGAGCCGGGAGAGTCGGCGGTGGGCGGTGTCGAGGGCGCCGAGGGCCGCTTCGCCAGCCTCGGCCCCGACGACGTGGTGCTGCAACTCGCCCCCCTCTCCTTCGACGCCGCCACCCTCGAGGTGTGGGGCGCCCTGGCCAACGGCGCCCGCCTGGAGGTGTTCCCGCCGGGCAAGCCGTCGCTGTCCGGGCTGGCCCGCTTCATCCGCCAGCGCGGGGTCACCACCCTGTGGCTCACCGCCGGCCTGTTCCACCAGATGGTGGACAGCCACCCGGAGGCGTTCGCCGGCGTCCGCCAGCTCCTGGCTGGCGGCGACGTGCTCTCGGCGCCCCACGTCCTGCGCGCCCTGGCGGCGGTGGCCCCCGGGGCGGGAAGGGTGGTCAACGGCTACGGCCCGACGGAGAACACCACCTTCACCACCTGTCATGTGATGCGAGCCGGGGTGTCCGGCGACGAGCCCGGGACCGCCGTGCCCATCGGCCGGCCGATCCCCGGCACCCGGGTGGTGCTCCTCGACGCCTCGGGCCGCCCCGGGGGCGATGAGGGGGAGCTGGCGGCGGGGGGCGACGGGCTGGCCCGGGGCTACCTCGGGCGGCCGGCGGACACCGCCGAGCGCTTCATCCCCGACCCGACCCCGGGCCGGGACGGACAGCGCCTCTACCGCACCGGCGACCTGGCCCGCCTGCGCCCGGACGGCGGCTACGATTTCCTCGGCCGGGTCGATGACCAGGTCAAGCTGCGCGGCTTCCGGGTCGAGCCCGGCGAGATCGAGTCCGCCCTGGCCGACCACCCGGCGGTGGGCCAGGTGGCGGTGCTGGCGCTGCCCGGCGCGGCTTCCGAGGCCGGGGCCGCCGCCGGCGACAAGCGGCTGGTGGCCTACGTCGCCGCCGACCGCGCCGCCGCCCCGGTTCCCGAGCTGCGCCGCTTCCTGGCCGACCGCCTGCCGGAGTGGATGGTGCCGGCGGCCTTCGTCCACCTCGCCGAGCTGCCCTTGAACACCAACGGCAAGGTGGATCGCCGCGCCCTGGCCCGCATCCAGCCCAGCGCCGCCCGGCCGGAGGTCGCGACCCCCTACGTCGCGCCCCGGGACGAGCGGGAGCGGCGGGTGGCGGCGGTCTTCGCCGAGATGCTGGGCCTCGACGAGGTGGGGGTGGAGGACGACCTCTTCGAGCTCGGCGGCCACTCCCTGGCGCTGACCCGCATCGTCAACCGCCTGCGCGAGATCTTCGGCGTCGAGTTGCCCATCGCCGCCATGTTCGAGGCGCCGACGGTGGCCGCCGCGGCGGCCCACAGGCCATCGCCGACGACGTCGCCCCGCTCCGCCCCGAGCCTCGCCCCGCCGATGGCCCCTGGGAGCCGCCCCTGGCCTTCCCCCAGCGCCGCATCTGGTTCTTGCAGCGCCTCGACCCGGAGAGCCTGGCCTACAACTTCCAGGCCCGCCTCGACTTTCGCGGCGACCTCGACGTCGCCGCCCTGCACCGCGCCCTGGAGGACGTGGTCGGCCGCCACGAGGCCTTCCGCACCACCTTCCCGGCGCGGGACGGCGAGCCGGTGCAGGTCATCCACCCGGCGCCGGGCCCCGGCTCCACCTGGCGGGTGCGCCTGCCACGGGTTGACCTGGCGGCCCTGCCCGCCGAGCGGCGCTCGGCGGAGTGCAGCCGGGGCATGGAGTCGATCTACACGCGGCCCTACGACGTCGGCCGCCTGCCGCTGGTCTACTGGGCCCTCTTCCGACTCGCCACCGACGACCACCGCTGCCTCCATGCCGAGCACCACCTGATCCACGACGGATGGTCCTTCAACGTCTTCCTGGAGGACTTCGCCGCCTTCTACGCCGCCCGCCGGGCGGGGCGCCGGGCCGACGTCGAGCCGCTGCCGGTGCAGTTCGCCGACTTCGCCCTCTGGCAGCATCGCTGGGACGGCAGCGCCGACTACCAGCGCCAGCTCGACTACTGGCGGCGGCAGCTCGCCGACCCGCCGGCCGACCTGGAGCTGCCCCTGGACCGGCCGCGGCCGGCACGCCAGCGTTTTCAGGGGGGGGTCCTGCGCCGCCACCTACCGGCGGAGCTGACCCGCCGCTTGCGCGCCTGGTCCCGGGCCCACGGCGCCAGCATCTTCACCACCCTCCTCACTGCCTACTTCGTCCTCCTCCACCGCTACAGCGGCCAGGCCGAGTTCTGCCTCGGCACCGGCATCGCCAATCGCCGCTTCCGCGAGCTGGAGCGGCTGGTGGGGATGGTCATCAACACCCTGGTGCTGCGCGGCGACTTCACCGGCGACCCCTCCTTCGGCGAGGCGGTGAAGCGGGTCGGCGCCACCGCCCGCGCCGCCTTCGCCCACCAGGACGTGCCGCTGGACCGGGTGGTGGAGGCGGTGAGCCCGGCCCGGGACGGCAGCCGCAACCCGCTGTTCCAGGCTCTCTTCAGCTTCCATGACGCGCCGCTGGCGAGCCACGACCTGCCGGGCCTGGAGCTGGACACCACGGTGGGCCTGTCCAACGGCTCGGCCAAGTTCGATCTCAGCGTCATCTCCATCTTGCCCCGGGAGCAGGGGGTGGGCCGGGGCGCCGCGGCGGCGGACGAGTCGGAAGCCATCGAGATGCTGTGGGAGTACAACGGCGACATCTTCGACGCCGAGACGGTGGAGGTCATGGTGGCCCATTACAGCCACCTGCTGGAGGCGGTGCTGGAGGACGCGGAGCGCCCCCTCTCGACGCTGCCGTTCCTCCCCGCCGAAGACCGCCGCCGCCTGGTGGAGGAGCGCAACCCTGCAGCGCAGCCCGAGCTGCCGGCGCAGAGCGTCGCCGGCCTGCTGCGCGCCGCCGTCGCCGCCCACGGGGAGCGGGTGGCTCTCGCCGACGGCGACGGGCTGGAGATGACCTACGCCGAGTTCGGCCGCCGCGCCGAGGCGCTGGCCCACGAGCTGCGGGCGGCGGGGATCGCCCGGGGTGACCGGGTGGGCCTCTTCCTGGACCGCTCGCCGGAGGCGGTGGTGGCCATGGCCGGCGTCCTCCTGGCCGGCGCCGCCTACCTGCCCCTCGCCCCCGACTACCCGCGGGACCGGCTGGCCTGGCTGCTGGCCGACGCCCGCCCGGCGCTGGTGCTGACCAGCCGGCGCCGCGCCGACCTGGCGGAGGAACGGCTGGCGGACGGCCCGCCGCGCCGCATCGTGGACCTGTCGTCGCAGACGGCCGAGGATGCCGCCGGCGGCGCGGCGCTGCCCGACCTTGGCGCCGACGACGTGGCCTACGTCCTCTACACGTCGGGCTCCACCGGCCGACCCAAGGGGGTGGCGGTGACCCACGGCGGTGTCGTCCGCCTGGCGTCGGAACCGGCCTACGCCACCACCGCCGACGACGTCTGGCTGCACCTGGCGCCGCTGTCCTTCGACGCCACCACGTTGGAGGTCTGGACCGCCCTGGCCGCCGGCAGCCGCCTGGAGGTGTTCACCGCCGACACGCCCTCCCTGGCCGGCCTCGCCGAGGCGGTGTCCGGGCGCGGCGTCACCTCGCTGTTCCTCACCGCCGGCCTTTTCCACCAGATGGTGGACAGCCACCCGCGGCAGTTGGCCGGCCTGGGCCAGCTCCTCTCCGGCGGCGACGTGCTGTCGCCGCCCCACGTCGAGCGGGCGTTGGCGGCGGTCGCCGGCGGCGGCGACGGCGACGGCGGGAAGGTCATCGACGCCTACGGGCCGACCGAGAACGCCTGCGTCACCACCTGCCAGGTGGTGCGCCCGGGCGACCCGGTGGCCTCGCCGATGCCCATCGGCCGCCCCATCCTGGGGACCCAGGTGTACGTCCTGGACCGCCATGGCCGGCTGCTGCCGGACAACGCGGTGGGGGAGATATGGACCGGTGGCGCCGGCCTGGCCCGGGGCTACCTCGGGATGCCGGCGCGCACCGCCCTCGCCTTCGTGCCCCACCCCTTCGCCGGCCGCGGTGGCGTCCCCGCCGGCGCCCGCGCCTACCGCACCGGCGACCTGGGCCGCTGGCGCCGGGACGGGTGCCTGGACTTCGTCGGCCGAATCGACCAGCAGGTCAAGATCCGCGGCTTCCGCATCGAGCCGGGGGAAGTCGAGAGCGCCCTGGCTGAGCATCCGGCGCTGGCGGACGTGGCGGCCCTGACCCTGGGGGAGGGGGCCGACGGCAAGCGGCTGGTGGCGGCGGTGTGCGCCGCCGACGGCGCTGAGGTGCCGCCCCCGGGGGAGCTCCAGGACTGGCTCGGCCGGCGTCTGCCGGCCCACCTGGTGCCCTCGGCCATCGTCGCCGTCGATGCCATCCCCCGCACCCGCCACGGCAAGGTGGACCGCCGCACCCTGGCCGAGCTGGCGGCCGGCGCCGGCGGCGGTGCCGAGTACGTGGCACCGCGCAACGACATGGAGGAGGTGCTGGTGGGGATCTGGGGCGAGCTGATCGGCGACGTCCGCATCGGCGTGCGCGATGACTTCTTCGAGCTCGGCGGCCACTCCCTCCACGCCACCCGTCACATGCACCGGGTGCGCGAGCTGCTCGGCGTCGAGATGCCGCTGCGCACCCTCTACGAGGCCCCCACCATCGAGGCGCTGGCCGGCCGGGTGGAGGAGCTGCTGCTGGCCGAGCTGGAAGGCTTGAGCGACGAGGAGGTGGAGCGTCTGGTCGAGTGACCGGGACTCCGCGACCTCATGACGTTCAACGGAGAGAGCTCCGACCGGCCCCCCCGGCCGGCGGAGCCCGGGGCCGTGGAGGAACCTGAGCCTTCCCCCGGGGACGCCCGGCGACGTTTGCTGCGCCAGCGGCTGAAACAGGCGTTGGAACGCGGCGGCGGCGGGGCCGACGGGGGGCCGGGGGGTGCCCTGCCCCAGCGGGCCGACCGGTCCCGGGCGCCGCTGTCGGCGGCCCAGGAGCGCCTGTGGTTCCTGGAGCGCCTGATTCCCGGCACCCCCCTCTACAACATCTGCCGCGCCCTGATCTTGGAGGGGCCGCTGGACACCGGCGCCCTGGCCGCGGCCTGGGCCGCCGTTACCGTGCGCCACGAAGCGCTGCGCATGGCCGTCGCCAACCCCGGGGACGACGGGGA
>Ga0209954_1000095_pt1 | contig 15193 bp, 16 predicted proteins | sample SalPon2A_A_D2_MG_FD_185715 | JGI IMG/M metagenome (GOLD analysis project Ga0209954, IMG submission 185715) | Soil microbial communities from South San Francisco under conditions of wetland restoration - Salt Pond MetaG R2A_A_D2_MG (SPAdes)... | ecosystem: Environmental > Terrestrial > Soil >...
ATAGAATTTGAACAACAAATAACAGGTGTCACAAATGAGTAACGTGCAATCTAGTACATTTACTCCTTCTGCATTGTCAGATAGAGTAAAAGAATTTCTAACTAGATTTAAAGACATACAAGGGAATTACAAGTATGTAAATGCAATCGATGAAATGATGCCCAAAAATGCAAAATTCATCATCGTTGATTACAATGATTTGGTAATAGAACCTGAAATTGAAGTTATCTTTTCTAAAAACCCTGATATGATATTTGATGCATTTTCTAGGGCTATCAAAGAAGCATTACAAACAAGATTTCCTGATTATGCTGAAAAAATTAAAGATGAGGTTCGTGTAAGGTTAATTAATTTTCCACTTGAAAGAAGTCTAAGACAAATTAATGCAGAAACAATTGGACATATTACCAGTGTTTCGGGAATGGTTGTTAGAGCCTCAGAGGTGAAACCTCTTGCAAAAGAACTAATTTTTGTATGTCCTGATGAACACCAAACCAAAATAATTCAGCTCAAAGGAATGGATGTAAAACTTCCAATAGTCTGTGATAACCCAAGTTGTAAACACCGAGATTTTGAGCTTAAACCAGAAGCAAGTAAATTCATAGATTTTCAAATTTTGAGATTACAGGAACTTCCTGAAGATTTACCTCCAGGACAACTTCCCCACTATATTGACGTCACAATCAGACAGGATTTGGTAGATAATTCAAGACCAGGTGATAGAATTATTCTTACTGGAGTGGTGAGGGTAGAACAAGAATCAGTAGCAGGAGTTCAAAGAGGACATAGTGGCTTATACAGATTGAGAATTGAGGGAAATAATATTGAATTTTTGAGCGGCCGTGGTTCAAAAACTGACAGAAAAATAGGAAGAGAAGAGATCTCCCCTGAAGAAGAAAAAAGAATCATTGCACTTAGCCAGAGTTCTGATGTATATCAAAGACTAATTGATTCATTTGCTCCACATATTCAAGGTCAATCATTAATTAAAGAGGCTATTTTGTTGCTCCTTGTAGGATCTAATCAAAAATTACTTGGTGATGGAAGTAAGATTAGAGGAGACATTAACGTATTTTTGGTTGGAGATCCTGGTACTGCCAAATCTGAGATGCTAAAATTCTGTGCAAGAATTGCACCAAGAGGTCTATATACTTCAGGTAGAGGATCAACAGCTGCAGGACTTACAGCTGCTGTAGTTCGAGATAAAACTGGCATTATGATGTTAGAGGCTGGTGCTGTAGTACTTGGTGATCAAGGTATTGTAAGTATAGATGAGTTTGATAAGATGAAACCTGAGGACCGAAGTGCATTACATGAAGTTATGGAACAGCAATCAGCCAGTATTGCAAAAGGTGGTATTGTAGCAACACTGAATGCCAGAACTTCAATTTTAGCTGCAGCAAACCCGATGTATGGAAAATATGATCCATTCAAAAACATCACAGAAAATGTAAATTTACCTATTCCATTACTTACTAGGTTTGATTTGATCTTTGTTGTTAGAGATATTCCTACTAAGGAACGAGATGAAAAGATTGCAAGGCACATTATTCAAAGAAACACCACACAGGGAACAGACAAAAAATCTGTCATTGAAGTTGACTTGTTGACAAAATATCTCTCCTATGCAAAACGTGGAGTTCCTGACATGACAAAAGAAGCAGAAGAAAAAATTTTAGCCTATTATCTTCAGATGAGAAATGTAGAATCTGAAGAAATGATTACTGTAACCCCTAGACAACTTGAGGGAATAATACGACTTTCAACTGCAAGAGCGAGATTACTCATGAAAGACAAGGTTGAAGAGGAAGATGCAATACGTGCAATATTTCTGATTGAGAGTATGCTTCAAGATGCAGGAGTTGATGTCAATACTGGTAAGGTTGATCTTGGAGTATTGCAAGGAAAACCAAGAAGTGAAGTTTCAAAGATGCAATTATTCATGGATGTTCTCAAAAGTCTTGAAGGCGACAATAAAGTTCCAGTAGATGAAAAAACATTTGTCAAAGAGCTTGAAAAGAGTGAAAAGTTCACAGAAGAAGAAGCAAGAAACTATATCAGAAGAATGCTTAGAGAAGCATCTATTTATGAATCAAAACCCGGTCACTATAACCGAGTATGAAAATAGAAAAATTAGAACTCCCTGATCCTGTAATTGATTTTTTGAAATCACAAGGTTTTGAAAAACTATATCCTCCACAAGCTGATAGTGTAAAATCTGGATTACTTGACGGAAAAAGTATCCTAGTTTCAGCTCCTACTGCAAGTGGAAAGACACTGATTGCTATGCTTGCAATACTTAATTATCTTTCAAAAAATACTGGTAAGGTCATTTATCTTAGTCCATTGCGTGCTTTAGCTGCTGAAAAATTTTTAGAGTTTAAAAAATTAGAAAAAATTTCTCTAGGTAAAAAAATCAAAATTGGTATATCAACTGGTGACTTTGAAAATATTGAGAAGAATTTAGAGACTAGTAATGTCTTGATTTTAACAAATGAAAAAATGGATTCTATTATTCGACATGGTGTAGAATGGGTTGAAGAAATTGGCTTAGTTATTTCTGATGAAGTGCATCTAATTGGTGATGAAAGTAGAGGCCCAACACTTGAAATGATTCTTACTCAGATTAAATTATTGGATACAAAACCTCAGATTGTAGGTCTTAGTGCAACAATAACAAATTCTAATGAGATTGCCGATTGGCTTGGTTGTACGCTTGTAAAAAATAACTGGAGACCAGTTCCTCTTTCTGAAGGTGTATGTGATGGCGGTGAGGTTACTATGAATGATGGTAAAACCTTTGAAATTGAACGTAGTTTACGTGGAACTCCAATAGATCTAGGTGTACAATCAGTGCAACAAGGAGGTCAATCACTTGTTTTTGCAGAAACTAGAACTCGCTCAAAATCACTTGCAACAAAGGCTGCAGATATAGTTTCTCAAATTTTAAAAAAAAACGAAGTAGATGAATTAGAAAAAATCTCTAAAAAAATTCTTTCTGAAAATGAACATACAGAATTAGTAATGACATTAGCTTCCCTTGTAAAAAAAGGAGTTGCATTTCACCATGCTGGATTGAATCAAAAATGTAGAGAAATCATAGAAACTGAATTTCGTAATGGAACTATCAAGCTTATCTCATCTACTCCTACTTTAGCTGCTGGGGTTAATCTTCCTGCAAGAAGAGTTGTAATTTCAAATATTAATAGATACAATGCTAAAGTTGGAGCAAATAGACCAATTAGTATCTTAGAATACAAACAACTTTGTGGAAGAGCTGGTAGACCCCAATATGATGATTATGGTGAATCAATAATTGTTGGAAATGGAAACGCTGAGGAATTAATTGAATATTACATTAATGGTGAACCTGAACCAATAATTTCGAAAATCACTGATGATAAATCTTTGAGAACCCATATTCTTAGTGTTATAGTAACTCATCCTGGAATTAAAAAAGAAGAGATCTTAGCATTCTTTTTGGAAACGTTAGGTGGATTACAATCAAGAAAATCCACATTAAAATTTGCAATTGATATTTCACTCCGTTTTCTTTCTAGCCAATATTTGATTATTAAAAAAGGCGAAAGATATGCATCTACTGAATTTGGAAAAAAAACATCGATGTTATACATTGATCCTCTAACTGCAACATATTTTCGAGATGCTATTGAAAAAATATCTCAAAAAAGAAAACATACATTTGGATTTTTACATTTAATTACAAATTGTGAAGAGTTCTTTCCAAAATTTTCACTCCGACAAAAAGATTATGAATCAGCTAGTCTAATGATTGAAAATAATTCTTCAGAACTGTTGGAACCAATATCTGAATATGATTGCTCAAGAAGTCTTTTGGCCTTGCAGGCATGGATTACTGAATCTAGTGAATTATCTCTTTCTGATAGTCTTGGAATAGAGTCTGGAGACATGCACCGAATGACTGAAAATGCTGATTGGCTTGTATATTGCCTCAGAGAAATATCAAAGCATGTTGAGAGGGCAGATTTACTTGAAGAATTAGGTGATCTAAGAAACCGAATATCTTATGGAATAAGAGAGGAGCTACTTGATTTAGTACAAGTTAAAGGAATAGGAAGAGTTAGATCCAGAATTCTTTACAAACATGGAGTAAAGAATCTAGATGATTTGAGAAAAATCCCTGTAAATAAATTAGCAAAAATTGATAAAATTGGTTTAACCCTTGCAGATAACATAAAAACAGAATTACGAAAGGTTAGATAATTGATTGAATTAATACTTCCTGCTATATTATCTTGCATTATTGCCTTCTTTGTAGTATTTGCAATGACTCCACCACTAATCAAATTTCTTGAAAAAAGAAATCTTGCTGTGAAGGACATGAATAAAAAAGAAGATGTAATGGTACCTAGACCTGGTGGCCCTTCAATAATTATTGGAATAATTGCATCAGAAATTACACTTTATGCATTTTTACAGATGAATGAAATTCTTGTAATAATAATCACAACTACAGCTGCTTTTGTAATAGGTTATGTTGATGACAGAAAAGTAATGGGAGGTTGGTTTAAACCTGTGGCACTTGCACTTGCAGCAATTCCAATTATAATATTTGGTGCATATGATTCAGATCTTGCGTTTCCACTTTTTGGAACAGTGCAAATCCCTGTATTGTACATTGCATTGATAATTTTAATGATTACTATAACTGGAAACACAATCAACTCAATTGATGTTCTTAACGGCGCTGCTAGTGGTTTTATGATGATTGCAAGCTTTTCCTTATCAATCTGTTTGTTTATCGTACAACATTATGAAATTGCAATAGTTAGTTTACCGCTTGGGTTTGTTTCATTAGCATTTTACAAGTATCATAAAATTCCAAGTAAAATTTTCCCTGGTGATTCAGGAGCCTTAACATTAGGTGCAATGTATGGTGCAATTGCTATTGTAGGCGGTGTAGAAATTATTGCAGCAATTGCACTATTACCTGCTATAATCAACTCATTTTTGTTCTTATCAAGCGTAAAGCGAATTGTAGAACATAGACAAATCAAAGGTAAGCCTGTAGAACACACTAATGATTTTAGACTAAAAGCAACTGATGATAAAACTGCTCCTGTAACTTTAGTAAGATTAATTCTTGCCGGAGGCCCATTATCTGAAATACAGGTAGTATATGCAATTTTCAAACTAGCTATTTTTTCAGGAGTCCTAGCTATAATTACTGCATTTCTAATGGAGATATCATTTTGAAATATAGTTTATTTGGATTTTTGTTTACGATGTGGGTTTTGATTCTTGCCGGAGGTGGAATCGTTGTTACTATTTTAGGACCGATATCTATTTCTGGATTTGGTGATCTTGATTGGTTTATTGCATCTGTTATAAAAGCAATAATTGCCATTGTTTTAGTTGTGGTTTGGATTTTAATTCTATCAAAATTAAAAAATATGATTTTCAGAAAAGAAATTAAATACTAACTTTCTTTCCACTTTCTTTGTTTTTTGTCATACTCATCCCTGCTGTATCTTATAGTTGCAGGAGAACCGATAACAACTGAATTTTCAGGAACATCTCTTGTTACAACTGCACCCATTGCAACAACACTATTTCTTCCCACAATTACACCTGCTTTGATAACTGCACGTGCACCAATTATCACATTATCTTCAATTGTAACACCTATCATTTTGTTACACATAGGGTAAGGATCATTTGTTAATACTGCTGCAGGACCGATGAATACATTTTTCCCAATTCTTGATAGTGGTGGAATGTATGCTTGGCCTTCAATTTTTGTATCTGCACCAATTTTTACATTGTAATCAATATGTGCAAGAGAGCCAATTTTGACACCATCCCCTATTTCTACATCATCACCAACATATGAAAAATGCCAAATCTGCACATTTTTACCAATTTTGGCTTTTTCAGAAATAAAATTTGTAACCATTCTCTCACAAATGCCATGGATTTGCCTTTGTAATAATTTTTTCAGGCAGTATATTTTTATTATTTTTTAAAAATTCCATCTCTTGTTTTTTGTCTCGTAATTCATCAGGTAGCATGATTGGAATTTCTTCTATTATTGGATAAAATCTGGAACATTTTGTACAGAATAATGCTCCTTCTGATACAACATTCTCTTTTTCATTAATTTCAAATAGTTCTAAAGGATAATTTTTGTCAATTGGACATGCTAAAATATCCATCATTGTTTTGTTCATTTTAGATCCAGATAGATTGGTATACCTTTTTGGCTAGATAAAAGTGCAGCTTCAGCTATTTTTGTAACATTTACTGCTTCTTGTGACTTAACAACCTGCTCGTTTTTCCCTTCAATAGCCCCTAAGAAACTTTGAATTTCTAACAATAGTGGTTCTTGTTTTTTATTTTGAACTGTTTGAGTTTCATCGTCTTTTTCTACGATAATTTCTTGGGTGATAAAATCTGAAGAAATTATTGCATCTGTACAAACTGCATTAAATTTTCTAAGTTTTTTTGGTGTGACCCAGTTAGATGAAATAATTGCAACCTTGTCATCTTTATATCCCAACATTATGCTTGCAAAATCCTCATGTTCATGTTTTATTTTTCCTGCTCTTGCAAATACTACATGAGGCATATCATCGAACAACCAATTTGCAGTATCAATATCGTGAACAGATGTGTCATAAATAATCCCAACATCTTTGATATGTAAGGGCATTCTATTTTCACGATGAAATTCTAACATTACCAGATCTCCAAATTTCTTTTCTTTAACCATTTTTTTTACAACATCTACTGCTGGGTTGAATCGTTCGATATACCCACATGTAAGAATCACCTTGTTTTTTTTTGCAAGTCTTGTAAGTTTTTCACCTTCTTGTGATGTGTATGTCATTGGTTTTTCAACAAATACATGTTTTTTTGCCTCTAGCAATTTTTCTGTAATCTCTGTATGTGTTGATGTAGGTGTAACAACAAAGGCACCATCAAAATCCTCAGAATTTAATAATTCATCTAATGACTCATAATGGTTTACAGAATATTTTTCTCCATACTCTTTACTTTTTTCAGAATTTGCATCACATACTGCAACTAAAACTCCTAGTTGAGATAAAATCCTAGTATGGTTTTTACCCCATCCACCAGTTCCAATTTGAACAATTTTCACCTAATACACCTTAGTTAACCAATAAGAATAGTTATCATTTTTGTTCATTACTATGTCTGTATATTCTTGCATCATCTTTATTGTAATATCGCCAGGTTTTCTATTCCCAATCGTTTTTGAATCAATCTCTACTACTGGAATAATCTCAGCTGCTGTTCCTGTCAGGAAAACCTCATCTGATATAATTAACTCACTTCTTGTAATGTTTCTTTCTATGACATCAATATCCAAATCTTTTGCAATTTTGATAATTGCATCTCGTGTAATCCCTTCAAGTGCTGATGAGGCAAGTGATGGTGTTAATAATTGACCTTCTCTTACAATGAAGATATTTTCACCTGGTGCTTCACTAACATTTCCATTATGATCTAGTAAAATTGCTTCATCAACACCATTTCTTTTTGCTTCTTGTGTTGCAATTATGGAATTTAGATAATTCCCTCCCATTTTTGCTTGTGGTGGTGTAGATATATCTGAGAATTTTCTCCATGATACAACTCCTGCAGTTATTCCATTCTTGTTAAACAAATCCCCAAAAGGAAATGTAAATATTGCAACATTTGTTGGAGCCTTTTCAGTTACATGTAGATTAATTCCGTAATCTCCTACAAAATAAAATGGTCTGATGTAGCATGATTTTTTGATTTTATTTTTCTTACAAACTCCTATTATTGCATTCGTAATTTCGTTATCTGAGAAATTTAATGAAATATTGTAAAATTGACCTGATCTTCTAAATCGTTTAACATGTTCATCTAATCTAAACACATACAGATTTTTTCCATTCCAATATGCTCTAATCCCTTCAAAGATCGATGTCCCGTAATGAATTGCATGAGTAGTTATTGGCACAGTGGCTTTTTCTGTTAAAACATACTTTCCATCAAACCATACATATTTTGAAAGTGGAAGTTTCATAGGAAACTTTTACACGGTGTGTATTAATCTATTTTCAATTATATCTTAGGCTTACTTCCAGGATGGATATTGAGTGTTTTTTGACTATACCCTTCTTTAGGAAATTTCATCCCTGCTACTCTTCTAGTCATATCTTCTGAATTAGCAAATTTCTGTACTGTTTTCCATTCCTCTTCAATTATTTTTGCTATACTTTCTGGAACATCTTTTTTCCATGATGATTCTTTTCCTAGTGCTGCATCAAACAATTTTTCTTTAACTAATGAGGCTGAAAGCCTTTTTCTTGCTCCTATTCTTGGTTTTAGTCCATAAATTTTTAGCATGTAACCTTCAACTTTATCTCCTGTATATGAAAAAAACCCTCCTTTAACTCCACGAAGAACTTGCTTTCGCAATTGCCATGATTTAGGAGTCAGTAATGGAGGCAAGTATTTTTTGAATGGAGCAAAAAATGCATAATCATCACTAATCTGAATCGAGTCCCCAAAAATAGACATTAGCATTTTTTTTCTGGTTTCAAAATTAAATGGAAAACTCTTACTGTTGATCTCTCTTTCACCATCTTTGAAAACTACAGGCATAACTTTTACAATGTCTGCTTCTTTTTTTAGTTCTGAAATTATCTCTACATGAGCATTAGTTACTGGATTTAAATGAGCAAGATATAATGCAGTAATCAATTTCTATATCCTGATCAAGTCTTATATTTCAATGATTGATTTGTAGACCAATCATCTTTTTTAAATTTTTTATCCGTATGATTCGTATTTGACTTCAAAGCTACCATCTTCTCGTTTGTCATGTTCTGTGGCAAAACCTTTTGGTTTTAAGAAATCCATAACACCATCAATTGTTCCTTGCCAACCACAAACATAGAACATTGTATTTTCTTTAGTAATTTTATCTCCAACTAATTCTTCAAGTGGAGATATTCCGTTCTCTCTAGGTCTTAGGAAAGTCTCAACTCTTCCAACTTGACCAGACCATGATCTATTAAACCATTCCTGTGGTCTACTGATTGCAGCTCTATATCTAAAATTCCATTCACTCTTACCCTTTTTCTCACTTTCATATTCTAAATTAGTTAGCAGATCTTTGTAACTTAATTCATCCACATAACTTGCACCATGTAAAACAATTATCTCTCTTTTATCTCCAGAATCATGAAGGTGTTGAGCAAAGCTTACAAATGGCGCAAGACCTGTACCGCCACCAATACAAATAATCCTTCTGTTATCTTTTTCACCGCTTGGTAGTTCTTCATTAATCAATAAAGCTCTACCTGTAGGCTTTAGCCAAAGAATTTCGTCTCCTTCTTTTGCATTAAATATTTGTGTAGTTAATCTGCCTGGAAGAGGTTTTCTTACCCATCTTATTACTAACTCAATGTATTCTTTATTTTCAGGATGAGATGCAATTGAATAAGCACGTCTAACAATTTTACCTCCCTCTGAAGGATTTGGTAATCCTAATGTGATGAATTGACCTGCTTTATAATCTGGAACAGGACCATCTTTTGGAACTATTCTAAGAATTACAAGATCTTCTTTTAATAATTGAACATAAGTGATAGTTGCTTTGTTATCTACTACCATAACGATTGAATCAACATCCACACGGTTAAATATATTGTGTTATCATGATATCTTGATTTTATTTTATACCGCTAAACGTTAATAACCAATTTGAAAAACGTATTTCGATCAGAATTCTGATATTTGGGCCGGTCGTCTAGTCTGGTAGGATAGGTGCATGGCATGCATCGGATCAAGGGTTCAAATCCCTTCCGGTCCACTTTTTCTTAATTTAGAAATCATTTTCTCAATTTCATGATCTTTTTCTTTAAGAATTTTCTTGATTTGTTCTTCTGAAATTAAAATATTTAACTCAATAATTGCTTGAAGTGCGCTTTTTCTTACTTCTATATTTGAATCAAAAAGTGAATTCAGAAAAATCTTTTCCGCTTCCTGAGATTTAAGATGACCTAGTGCACCAAGTGCACATGATCTGACTATGGAGCGTTTATCTTTTACAAGTTTCATTATTTCGGGAATTGACGATATCTCATTTCTATTTGCCAGCACTAATGACGTATAACCTCTAATGTTCTCACTTGCAGAATTCAAATTTTTAATCAAAAACTTCAAAATATTGTTTTTATTTAATAGCAGTGCACTAAATGCCTCTCCTCTCACTTGAATGCTCTCATCATTTAACTTTGAGATTATTTTTTCTAAAATTGTTGGATTATCTGTTTGTTCTAAGGTTTCCAGAATTTTGATTTTTTCTATATTTTTGCCTGACTCTAAAATTTTTAAAATATTTTCCAAGTTATGAAGAAACTCATTTTTTCAGGTTAATATTAGTTCAAATCTTTCAAATTCTTTTTATTAAATTCATTAAAATCCTCCTAGCTTTAAATTATCGTTAAATAGGAAATACGACATGTCAAATGAAACCCGAGACACCGTATTCATTGGTAAGAAACCATTGATGGCATATGTAACATCAGCGCTAATTCAATTGGCAAACTTACCTTCCGTCAGTATAAAAGCTCGAGGACTAAGCATAGGTCGTGCTGTGGATGTAGCTCAAATCATTGCAAGAAAAACAGAAAATGCAGGCTACTCTATAGGAGAAATTAAAATTGGCTCAGAATCATTAGAGTCACAAGACGGTAGAACTAGAAATGTTTCAACAATAGAAATTGAAGTAAAGAGAGTTACATCTTAACCGTACTTTGCTTGAAATTTTTTATTTTATTCACGTTTTGAAAACCCATACCGTTTTTCCATTTCTTTAAACTTTGGTAATTCTACCAAATCATTAAACTGATCAAAATTAACAATTTTCTGTTTGAATTTTGCAGTATTTCCAGTCTTCTTTAATTCTTTTAGAATGCTCATTGTAGCAAATGTGTTTGCAAATAACACTGAAAGTGGATATAGTATTATCTTAAATCCCATTTTGTTTAACATTTCCGAAGAATTCAATGGTGTGGCTCCACCTTCTATCATATTTGCAACAAGAGGTGCTTTGATTGATTTTCCAATTATTTTCATTTCATCTATTGATCTGGGTGCCTCGATGAATATAGCATCTGCCCCTGTTTTTTTATTTTTAATTCCTCGTTCAATTGCAGCATCCAATCCTTCTGTAGCTCTTGCATCGGTTCTAGCAACAATAATAAAATTTTTATTTTCTCGTGCATCAATTGCTGCCCCTAGTTTTTCTGTGTACTCTTCTTGTGAAATTACTTCTTTTCCTTGCATATGTCCGCATCTCTTAGGCCATTTCTGATCTTCTAGAAAAATACCAGAAGCCCCTGCAGACTCGAGCTCTTTTACTAATTTCCAAACACTTAGAGCATTTCCATAACCTGTATCAGAATCAACAATAACTGGCACTGAAACTGCTCTGCATATTCTTCTTGCATTATCTACTGTTTCAGTTGCACCGATGAATCCATAATCTGGCATTCCAAATAAAGTTGCAGAAGTTCCATAACCTGTTTGAAACATTGCATCAAAACCAACTTTTTCTGCAATTTTTGCACCAATGGCATCATATACTCCAGGAATAACAAGAGGTTTGCCTGACTTTAACATACTACGTAAATTTTTCATGAATCTATTTTTTCTATGAATTATTTATGATTTTAAAAAATATTATAATGAAATCTACGTAAAACTTGTTTCTGGATTGATCTTCGAATCAATTAAAATAATCACTAGACCCATAATTACATTTATTCTAAGTGAAACTGAAATTAATTCTACGTCTTTTGATGGTATTGTCACTACACTTAGGTATACATGCACCAAAAATTAATCATTCATTATAGATAAAACCATTTGTAATGTTTCCAAATCCTGTCAAAAACCTTTCAGACAAAATGCAGAAATTGGTCCAAAATCTGTAGTTTCAAGAACAATCATAATTATCGTTTATACTATAATCTCATATAGCAATTTGGCAATAGTATAACTAATAGAATATTGGGGCTGTAAATACCATTACAACTATTGGAAAAAATACGATTGTTTTCTTTTTTCTAATTTTTGACTAGTATAATCTGTAAAGAATTGATTAAACAAAGATGTGGTCGTTTGCACAATCATTAATACTAAAACTTTAGATTTCTTAATTTTCACATAATTCTGTAAAAATATTGTATGAAATTCAATTAATGTATGATATGTATACATGAACCTGTCAAAAAATCAAAGAGAAAAAGAATCTTTTTCTTCCACCTTTTCTTGAAAGAAGTTTTTTTAATAATGATTTTTCAGTTTTCTTTTGTTTTGCAAGGCATACTTGTGATTTATTCTAAATCTGACAAATAATACAACAAGTCCAGAAATTATTCCTATAAAGAACACTATTCACCTCCAAAATTTTCAAAAAATACACCACCAAATGGTTGTATAATTAATACAATGATATAAGCTGCAAATGTAACTAAAAGTGAAAACGTTGGATCCTCTGCACAAAGAAATAACTTGCTAATTAATCAAATGACTAACAACAAAACCATCAAGTGATCCCTCAAACCATGATCTAAAAACTATGGATTTTTATTATTTCGTAGTGATCCGTGATAATTCTAAATTAGATTAATTTCTACTTTTCAAAAAATTATTCTATTTTGATCTCTTTTCCTTTTCTCTTTGAATTATTTTCATCTATTTTCTTTAGTTCATCTTGAAGAAATTTTCTATATTTTTCAGTTTCCTCATCTGTCATGTTTGATATGTTTGAGCTAAGTATAGTCCCAATGCTCGAGATTTTATCTAATAAATCCAATGCAACAAATCTACCTACATTCCCTAATCTAAAAAGAACATCTAACTGTTTTTTTACAATATCGTTAACTTTGTCAACATCTTGTGCAGTTTCAATTCCTTTTTTTGTCAATTGATATCTGCCATCTTTTGTTTCTTCAATTAATCCTCCATCAAGTAATCTTCCCAGTAACGGATAGATCAACCCTGGAGAAGGTTTCCATATTCCATTACTTTGCTCTGATGCATAATTGATAATTTCTGTACCTGTATGGGGTTTCTTTTGCAGTAGCTCTAAGATGAAATATCGTGAAAAACCTCTTGGAACTGAACTTCCTACTCTTTGAAACCATTCTGAAATCATCACTAGCGATATTACTAGTGATATATTTCAATTTTTCGGTTTTTCTCTAACAATTACTACATATTTAACTCACTTACAGCAAAATCTGACTATCATGGTAGAATCATTGGAATTTGATTTGATCATTTGTGGATCTGGTCTTGCTGGATTGAGAGCAGCAATAGCAGCTGCAAAAAAAGGACCTCATCTCAAAATTGGTGTAGTTTCAAAAGTGCAAGTAATGCGATCTCATTCTGTTTCAGCAGAGGGAGGAACAGCAGCAGTACTTTTTGAGGAGGAAGGTGATACAATCGAATCTCATGTTTATGATACTGTAAAAGGAAGTGATTTTCTTGCTGACCAGGATGTTGCTGAAAGACTCTGTGTTGAAATGCCTCAAGAAATTCATCAGTTAGATCATTGGGGAATGCCATGGTCTAGAAGACCAAATGGAAGAATAGATCAACGAAATTTTGGAGGTTATAGTTTTCCTAGAGCAACATATGCATCAGACAAAGTAGGTTTCTTTGAAATGCAAACTTTGTATGATACATGTCAAAAATTTGAAAATATTGAATATCTTAACGAATGGTTTGTAACATCAATTATTCACGATGGGAAAAAATTCATGGGTGTTACTGCAATAGAACTATCATCTGGTACGTTTTACTCTATCAAAGGAAAATCTCTCATCATTGCAACTGGCGGTGCAGGAAGATTGTACAGCTTTTCAACTTATGCCCTTTCATCAACTCCTGATGGTTTGGATATGGGATTACGTGCTGGTATGGCGTTAAAGGATATGGAATTCGTACAATTTCACCCAACAGGAATTTTACCATCTGGAATTTTGATTACAGAAGGTGCAAGAGGAGAAGGTGGTTATCTTCTTAATAATAAAGACGAACGATTTATGAAAACATATGCTGCTGGGAAAATGGAGTTAGCTCCTCGTGATATAGTATCCAGATCAATTATGACTGAAATTCAGGAAGGCCGTGGATTCAAACATGAGACTGGTGTTGATTGCATGAAGCTTGATCTGAGACATCTTGGAGATGAAAAAATCAAGGAAAAATTGGGTGGTATTAGAGAAATATCTATAAAATTTTCTGGCATTGATCCTGCTGAGGATTTACTTGACATTAGACCTGTTTGTCATTATATGATGGGCGGACTTCATACAGATATTGATGGTGCAACTGAAATTCAAGGAGTTTGGGCTGCAGGTGAGGCTGCATGCAATAGTGTTCATGGATCAAACCGTCTAGGTGCAAATTCCACCTCAGAATGTATTGTTTGGGGTAAAATCACAGGTGAGTTGGCAGCAGAATATGCTATCAATAATACTTCTTCAAATCCTTGGCCCCATCACTTGGTTGCAGCAGAAGAAAAGAGAATCTATGATGGAATATTTCGAGGTAACGGTGATGTCAATCCATATGAAATTAGACAAGAACTAACTGATACCATGAATGATAAGGCATATGTCTACAGAAATGAAACTAATCTTGTTGAAGGTCTTAAAAAAATTCGTGAACTAAAAAAACAGACTTGGAAACACGTTGATGATAAAGCAAAAGAGTACAATACCAACTTTTCAAATGTAATGGAACTTGATTCTATGTTCAGAGTAGCAGAAATTGTATTGATGGGTGCAATTAATAGAAAAGAATCCCGTGGAGCACACGCAAGAACTGATTATACTAAACGTGATGACGCAAACTTTTTACATCACACACTAGCTTACTATGATCCAAACGAGCCAATAATGAAAACACATCCAGTAACCATTACAAAATATCAACCAGTGGAGAGGAAATACTAGATGACTCAAGACGAACACAAAGAAGGAATTAAAGGCATGGCAAATCCTCGTCGATATGGAATCGAACGTGTTGCATACTGGTTAATGCGATTAACTGGATTGGGGTTGTTAGCATATTTTATTGGTCATATTTACGAAACAAGCAATATTTTAAGAGGACAAGTAGGATGGGATGA
>Ga0209954_1000097_pt1 | contig 15167 bp, 19 predicted proteins | sample SalPon2A_A_D2_MG_FD_185715 | JGI IMG/M metagenome (GOLD analysis project Ga0209954, IMG submission 185715) | Soil microbial communities from South San Francisco under conditions of wetland restoration - Salt Pond MetaG R2A_A_D2_MG (SPAdes)... | ecosystem: Environmental > Terrestrial > Soil >...
TAAGAATGTCTATCGATGATTTTCAAGTAAGCGAATTAATTTCTAAAAAAGTCGAAAATTCTATAATTGATCAGGATGGTTATGCCGTTTACAAGTTAAAAAAGAAAAACATTGATACTAATCATGTTCTATCTACAATTTTTGCGAAAAAAGGAATACGTCTAAAATCTCTTGGATTAAAAGATGCTTCTGCCATTACTGAACAATTTGTATGCTCTGATCATAAAGGACGGGCAATTGAAATTTTTTCCACTGACAAGTATGTTCTTGAAAAGATCGGTTATGTAAAAAAACCATTGTCAAAAAAAGATATGATTGGAAATCATTTTAAAATTAAAATCTCTGAGTGCTCAAACTCACTGTCTTCCTTTATTGAATATGACAAAATTCTAAATTTCTATGGTTATCAGCGTTTTGGCTCAAAAAGAGCTGTGACTCATCTAATTGGAAAGGCACTTTTAAAAAGGAATTTTAAAAAGGCAATTGAATTAATTTTGTGTTTTACATCTATTTATGATTCAAAAGAAAATACTGAGATTCGTGAAAAACTATCTGACTCCAAAAATTATGAAAAATACTTTGATCAAGTTCCGCCACAAATGGATATTGAAAGAATTGTTCTAAAAGAGATGATTGATCATGGTGAACCAATTCGTGCACTTAGAAAAATCCCTGTATCTTTAAGGCGATTTTATATTCAAGCTTACCAATCTTTTATTTTTAATCATTCTCTAAGCTCTGCTTTTTTGGATGGTGAAAATCTTTTTGAAGCAGAACCTGGTGATGTTTGTTTTGATTTTAATGGGATAATTGGAAAATATGTGAAAGGATTGGACCAAAATTTGGCATTGCCTTTTGTTGGTTATTCTTATTACAAAAAAACACGTTTTGACTATCAAATATCTAAAATATTGCAACAAGAAGAAATTTCGCCCAAAGATTTTTTCATAAAAGAGATGCAAGAAGTAAGTAGTGAAGGTGGTTTTCGGCAAGCTACAATTCATTGTTCTGATTATTCAGCAAATGAAAATACTGTAGAGTTTTCATTGTCACGAGGTTCCTTTGCAACCATTTTGTTACGGGAAATTATGAAGCCTCAAGATCCAATCTCTGCTGGTTTTTAATCCATTTTAGAATGATAATTTTAGGTGTCTTTAAGTAGATATTTTTCCGGGGAATTAATTTAGATTAAAAACACATGCATGATAATAATCTGTAATATTATCTAAGATCAGTATATTTACCATCAATTAAAAAATCTTGAAATCAAAAGTTGTTTGATTACTTATGGTAGGTATAATATTGTATCTGAATTTGTCGTAGACGATTCTGTACAAATTAATGAAATTATTATCTATAAAATCGAAAAATCAGTATAACCACTCTTACTTGATTAATTCTTCTTGATGATTATAACACCTGTTACCATTGTGATTATCCCTATAATTACAATTTGAATTCCATATGTTACCCAATCTGGATTTGAATACATAAAAGAAGCTTCAGGACCTATAATTGATTGTCCTTGAAGATGAAAAGTTGTGCCGAAAATCAATATTATGATCCCTGTTATTGTTATTATCTTGCCTATTCTCACAAATAACTTTGGTTCTTTGTATTAAAAAGGGTAAACAGAATTGATCATTTGACCAAATCATTTCTTGATTTGGTTTTTAATTATTTTATTTAGACTCTATAAAATGTCTAATTGGAATGATATCTATGAGTCGAAAGGTCATAGCTATATGGGTTTTATACTGTTTGCTTCGGCAGCATCTCTTGCGATAATCCTATTTTTAATATTTTATCCTCAGATAGATGCTATTAACAAAGAGTCTCCTGTTCTGATAAATATCATGTTTATTCCAGCTATAGCTGTAGGTTTTCTTTATGGCGTGAGAATTACTGAGCGTGCTGTGAAACCATCGGAAATTCGAAGTCCAATAAAAAGATCGATTGTAAAGATATTTCTGTTCTTTTTTGTTATGGGTGGGATGTTTAGCTCTGTAAATTTTGCCCTAAATGGAGGTAGTATAATGCCCCAAGTATCTATTTTAGATGATGGTCTTTTATCTTGGTTAGATAATTTCATAACTTCAAATGGTGGAGCTACTTTTTTAATAATTACTAGCATTGGTTTGATGGCAGGGGCTACAAAAAGAATTGTTGGTATGGATACTGGATTTGTAAATCGGGTAGTAACTTTTGTTGGTACTTTTATATTTTTTACAATGCTTGTGTTAAGTTTCACACAATCTGATCCAACATCATCAGGTGTTTTCTTGTATACCTTTTATCAAGCAGGAATTGTAGGTGGTGCATTCTTTGCAATGAATAGACTTACAAAGAATCAAAATATGTTTGAAGACTTTGCTAATGGTTTTTAAATTACTTTTCTAGGTCTACATAAATTCCTGAGATCTCGTTATTTATTCGATCCCAGTATTTTTCACACCCTTCTGTTTTGAAATCATTTTCTTTACATTGGTTAAAATGATGTGTATTATCCCTTTGCATATTGTCTGCTAGAAGACCGTCGGCCCCAATAAATAATGCGATAATTCCAATTGCCGCAAGGCTTGCAGATACTACAATCATACTATAACCTACATGTGCATAATTATGAGACTCTTTCATTTATGGAAGATCAATTCCTCTTGAATTTAATCTTTTCAAGTGTAAATTTTGCGATCAAATTTGTAATACTGGCATGATTTTTGAGAAAAGCTAAAAAGAAAAGTCCTCAAAATCAACTCATTGAGTATTCAAATTCTTCAATATGAGTTTCTTGGACCCATTCCTCTTGAATTTAATCTTTTCAAGTGCAAATTTTGCGATCAAATTTGTAATACTGGCATGATTTTTGAGAAAAGCTAAAAAGAAAAGTCCTCAAAATCAACTCATTGAGTATTCAAATTCTTCAATATGAGTTTCTTGGACCCATTCCTCTTGATGAATGGGGGCCACCCATGGAAAAATTAGTTTATCTGATTCTTTCAAGAGATAAAGATAAATTCAATATTTTGTATGTTGGTGACTGCTACAAGACTGACGAAAAATCTTTTTTTGTTCAGCATCCTAATTTCAAATGTTGGGTAAAACATTCGGGCTCTGAAAAATCATTATTTTTGGCAATATTGCCATTGTTTGACTCTAGTGACATACACAGAAAAAATATACTAAATAAAATAATGATTCATTACAAACCTCCTTGTAATTTGGATGATCTTCCTCAAATTAAGCCGGATTATTTAGTGAGAAAATCTGAACTAAAATATGTGTGTCCCTGCTGTGGTTCTGATATGAAATCCGAACAAATTCTTGAAAAATCTACTATCTTTCGTTGTGTAAATTGTGGGTTAAGTGATACAAAGCTTAATTGTTAACCTTATTTTGAACATCAAACAATTGTAAGGTCAACAAGTCTATGGCTTTTTTCAGATGTTGAAATTCGTTAATTGCATGTATTTGCCCTTCAACCAATGCTCTCATCACTTTAACTGAATTTTTTTGATGATCATCAGAGGCAACAATTTCCATTGCATTCAACTTGGATAACAAATTATCAAGATCTTTTATCATTTCATCTGATGGCTTATGTTTATCCATGAACTACCTGAAACAATTTTAATATATTAATTGTTACAAGAGTTCTTCATCAATCTTTTGAATTGGATCTAAATATTGCTGACACACGCATGTTGGAATTTGGCATTTTCCTACTTTGATGATTGAATCACTCTGTTTATTTGGTATGTGTGCCTCATCTGTATGATGGCATCGGTTGCAATTCATATCTAAAATCATTCTATTCTGTTATTTAATCTGCAAGTTAAGGAATTAAAACTGCTCTGGCTTCAATCTCTGAATTTTTCAATTTTTTTAGAGCTTCGTTTGCATCTTCTAATGCAAATATTTGAGAAACCACTTCGATATTTTTTTCATCACATATTTTGATAACTTGCTCCATATCCTTAGTTGAACCTATCAGTGTACCTCTAATTGTCTTTTCCTCGAATGCCATAAATGCAGGTCTTTCCCCCACTGTTGCAATTACTACCAGTCCTCCTTTCTTTATTGATTTGATTGCTGTGTCTGTAACAATATCTGCTGGCGCAAATACTATGGCGGCATCTAACAAACCATGTTTTTCTTTTAATTTGTCTAAAAATTCGTTTTGGTCTTTTAAAAACATCATTACATCCAATGCACCTAATCTTTTTGCAATCTTAAGATGTTTTTCTGATCTAGAAAATGCAATTACATCACAATTCTCAACTTTTGCAAATTGAACTGCCATATGACCTACTCCTCCAATTCCAAAAATTCCTATTTTTTTATGTAATTTTGGTTCTGCAGCTTTAACTGCCTTATATGCCGTAATGCCTGCACAAAATAATGGTGCTGCATATTCTGGTTTCATGTTTTCTGGAACTTTGGTTGCAAAATCATCTACTACTGTGATGTATTCTGTATACCCTCCTTTGAATGATTCACCTGTGATTGTTGATGACTCGCAAAGATACTCTTTTCCTTCGTTGCAATATTGGCATTTCCTACATGCTTCCAAGAGTGGTGTGATTCCTGCTCTATCTCCAACTCTGAATTTTGTTACACTGTCTCCCACTTGAATCACTTTTCCTACAATTTCATGACCTGGAACTGTGGGAAGTGAAGGCGGGATTCCAATATCTTGCCAGTCTCCTTCTATTCCGTGAAGTTGTGAATGACAAACTCCACACGCTTCTATTTTTAGTAAAATCTCATTAGGTCTTTTAATTTCATGCTTTTCAATGTATTTTAATTTTAACGGATTTGTTTCAATTGCTGCGCATTTTTCAAGTACCATTGCACGCATTTTTTCCATATTATTCCAAATAGTACATGGAATTTTAAGATTCGCTAATCTCATCCTACTTTTGGCTACATGATTAGATTGAAAATACATCCTTCTATAACTCATAGGTTTTCAATCTGGATAGTTGGAATGTTCTTAATTGAAGATAAAATTGTATTCTCTAATACTCCTGAGATTACACTTTATTACCAAAACCCATTAAAAAAATAAAGAACCATATTGAATGTAAGAACATGTCTGAAATTACAGATGAGGATCGTGAGAGAGTCAAATTATTACGTTTGATTACATCCTCTAAAAATGAATTCAAAAATCTTTCATTGGATCAATTAAAAAGATTACAGGAATTGGTTGAAAAAAAAGATTACAGTCATGATAAAAAAGCTCATAAATCTAAAGTAAAATTACTTAGAAAAATTAATGTGAGAATTTACGAATTAACTGAAGGTAGAGGGATCTGGGATTAGTCTGTCAATTAGGTACAAATATTCTAACGAATTTGATTAGTTGTGGTAGAAAACAACCTTATTCGTGAAACAAGTCCTTACTTACTTCAGCATGCACATAATCCTGTACAATGGTATGCCTGGAACGATGAGGCTTTAAAAAAAGCAAAAGATGAGAACAAACCGATTTTTCTCAGTATTGGTTATAGCTCATGTCATTGGTGTCATGTTATGGCACATGAATCTTTTGAAAACGATGAAGTTGCAAAATTTATGAATGAAAATTTTGTGAATATCAAAGTAGATAGAGAAGAAAGACCTGATGTTGATGATATTTATCAAAAAGTTTGTCAGATAGCAACTGGCCAAGGTGGTTGGCCATTGAGTATTTTTCTTACTCCTGATCAAAAACCATTCTATGTTGGAACTTATTTCCCTGTATTGGATTCTTACGGCCGTCCTGGATTTGGAAGTATTTGCAGGCAACTCTCTCAAGCATGGAAGGAAAAACCAAAAGATATTGAAAAATCTGCAGAGAATTTTCTAAACGCTTTACACAAAACCGAAACAATTCATACTCCCTCAAAACTGGAAAAATCAATTCTTGATGAGGCTGCAATAAATTTATTCCAATTGGGTGATGTGACATATGGTGGATTTGGTTCTGCACCAAAATTCCCTAATGCTGCAAATATTTCATTTTTGTTTAGATATGCCAACCTTACAGGTCTTTCTAAATTCAATGAATTTGCGCTCAAAACTCTTAACAAAATGGCAAAAGGTGGGATCTTTGATCAAATTGGAGGTGGCTTTCATAGATATTCTACTGATGCAAAATGGTTGGTCCCTCATTTTGAAAAAATGCTTTATGACAATGCATTGATATCTGTGAATTATGTAGAAGCATATCAAATAACAAAAGATCCTTTCTATCTTGAAGTATTACAAAAAACTTTGGACTTTGTTTTACGTGAGATGACTTCCCCTGAAGGTGGATTCTATTCTGCATATGATGCAGATTCTGACGGTGTAGAAGGAAAATTCTATGTTTGGAAGAAGAGTGAAATTAAGTCAATCCTTGGAAGTGATGCGGATATTTTTTGTTTATATTATGATGTGACTGATGGTGGTAATTGGGAAGGTGATAACATTTTGTGTAACAACCTCAATATCTCAACTGTTGCTTTTAATTTTGGAAAATCAGAACAAGAGATTCACAAGATTTTAAACTCATGTGCTGAAAAATTATTAAAAGTTCGCTCCACCAGAATCCCTCCTGGTTTAGATGACAAGATACTTGTTTCGTGGAATTCTTTGATGATAACTGCATTTGCAAAAGGCTATCGTGTAACAAATGATCTCAGATACCTAAATGCAGCAAAAGATTGTATATTATTTATTGAACAACGTCTTCTTGTAGATGATAAATTACGACGAACTTACAAAAATAATATTGCAAAAATAGATGGCTACCTAGAAGATTACTCTTATTTTATTAATGCGTTGTTAGATGTTTTTGAAATTGAGCCTAATCCCAAATATCTGAAACTTTCTTTAAGTCTGGCAAATTACTTGATAGATCATTTTTGGGATTCAAGCAGTAGTAGCTTCTTTATGACTTCTGATAATCATGAAAAACTAATCATCAGACCAAAAAGCAACTATGACTTATCTTTGCCTTCTGGAAATTCAGTTTCTGCATTTGTATTGTTGAGGTTGTACCATTTTTCACAACAACAAAAATTCCTAGACATTGCTACTAAAATAATGGAATCCCAGGCACAAATAGCTGCAGAAAATCCCTTTGGGTTTGGCTATTTGCTAAATACTATTTCACTCTTCATTCAAAAACCTGTTGAGATTACTATCATCAACACTGAAAATTCAGAAATCCAGAAATCCCTTTTATTGAAATATTTGCCTAATTCAATTATGGCTATGATTCAAAATTCAGATCAATTAAACGGTCTTTCTGAATTTCCCTTTTTCACAGGCAAATTTTTTGAAGAAAAAACATCTGTTTTTGTCTGTAAGGACTTTACATGCTCTTTACCGTTATATACTATTGATGAAGTAAATTCCAATCTTTAGATTTTTTTCAAATCTACTTCAATCATGCTTCCAACTTGAGGTCTTCCCATATTGTTATACCTTGATTTTGGCATTGCTATTGTAATCTGTGTTTGTTGATATGACTTGATATTGACAGTGGGCTGTGCTTGTAATATTGCCTCTAACAATGGCATGACTTGTTCTTTAGTTTCCGCATCAAGTTTTTTTGAGACGTTATCAATTATCATCTGTTTTTGTGAAATTGGTTCAGTTGATACATTTTCAATTAATGTTAATTGAGCTATTTGACCATTATCTACTATCTGTGTGATTCTAAATTCATTTGTATCTGTCATTGCTTTGTTACAATTTTTTGATGATTTATCTTTAGCGTATTGAAAAATATAATACAATTACTGCAGTTACTACTGCCGATGATATTCCTAATGCAAAGATAATTTTACTTCCATCTATGTTCATGACTCTAAATTTATGTGGTCAGAATTAAACTGTATGTATTTTTTTGAAATGTTTTTTGATAATCTCTAGATGCGTGTTTTAATAGTAAAACACATCTTTTTGTTATCGTATGTGTATTTGTATTAATACTCATGACTATAGTGAAAAACGACATCCCACAAGAACCAGCGTTTGCATGAATTCTCTTTTAAATTAAAACCTTGTTTTTGAGAAAAATTCTTTATTTTTTTGTTCTATTCTTTTTTAAGACTTTCTAGTTTGGGGCTAAGAATGGATTTTTTGATTAATGAGGCTCGTTTTTTAATAATCTGGTTGAATTCATGCATATCTTCCAATCCAGGTGTTTGATGTTGATTCTGGTATGCTTGTAAAAATCCAGAATACACACATCCTGTAATTATCCCAAATGCCGTATCTGGAATTGATTCAATTTCTGGTACAAAATTCTCTGCAATTTGTTTGTATGATTCTGATTCGCTAATGTAATAATCTATTAAACTATCTACAAAATCCCTGTTTTCTTTTGAAATGGTCATTACTTTTTCTTCATTTTCTAGTTTATTTAATTGTCTTTGGTTAATCCTTTATTTGTTCATGAATTATTTTCTATGTGTTGTGGAAATTAGAGTCTGATGAAGATTTTTTTCGTATATATGATTCCAAAAAATTGATTGCAGGCTATTTTGATCCTAACTATGGTGATATTTCCCCAAAAGAGAATTATGAAGAAATAACTTTATCCATGATGAAAAACCATGATTTAATTTCAGGTGGGGTTATTATGGTGCCTCTTGTAAAATTTGGATTATTTGATACTGATTTGGACACGTCCATATCTAAGATAGAAGAAAATGTAATTCGTGTAAATACCCACTTACAAAAATGGAAGGAGTTCTTGTCTGAAATAAAACCTCAGTTTCACTCTGTTCGAATATCTCATACTGATCAAGACATGTTGACTATTACCTTTGATGTCAAGTTCTCAAAACCTACTCCTCTAGATAAAATATCTCTCCAAGATGAACTTTCTTCCACTATGGATTTGTTACAAAAGTTTGAACTCTTGTGATTAACTGGTGTTTTTTGGATTATTACCTTTATTCAAGGAAGATGTTCTAATTTCCATTTTTCAGCATCATTAAAACAATTAAACCAATCAATTTCTGCTTGGTTAGACTCAAATTCGTCTAATTCGTTTTTAAATTGTGTGTTACACTCATTTTTCATATTTTCGTATATTTGAAACACTTTTTGTGTCAAGATTCCTTGTGGAGGAGAGAACTTCTCTGATTCATCATAAGTTTTTACACCACTCTTAGCTGACTGAAACTCTAATAATCCTAAATTCTCATATTCGTATGCTTCTTGAATTTGTGTGTCTGATCTTATCTTTGCTGATTCATCTCCTGTTACTATCCATTTGATATATTCTTCATCACTTTCTAATTGTGTCTGAGATGATAATTTGAATAGCTCTACTGAACTTTTGAATAGTTCTGGTGGCGTTAATTTATCATATCTAGAAATAATTTCTTTAAACTCTTTGACATGCTTCTCATAATATTTTAGAAGGTCATCTTTTGTGATATCTCCTTCATCCCATTTGTTTTTCTCAGAATAAAATCTTACTTGCAATTGTGTAACATCATCTTGAATCTGTGTTAACTCTGTTCCAAATTGAAAGCCTTTCTGCTTGGTTTGATCTACTGAATAATTATATCCTACGATAGATAATATGATAATTATCATGATAGATATGATGATAATGTTCTGAATTTTGTTTTTTTTCAAAGATAATCTATATAGTTTCCATCTTCGTCTAGTTTTAATTCTATTTTAAATTCAGTACCGCTGATAAATGATTCATTTCTAATTGTTCTGACCCTTCCAATTACTAGTTCATAAGGCCAAATTTCAACTACTATGGAGCCTACTTTTGCAATTGGTGTTTCTGTAATGGTCATATCTTCCCGTTTGACTCCGTGTCTTTCTAACATGTGAATTGCATGATCCAAAAGCGGTACTGGATTATTGTAATTTAAAACCCAAACTGTTCCCTCATAATCAATTTTTTTCAATTTGAAAAATCTCACTCTTACTCATATAACAATTATTCTGTTATTTTTAATTGATATACTTTCAAGAGGGAAATCATGAATAAAAAGAAAGTGGAATTAGAATTCATTTATTTTTGATTCTAAACCATTGTTAATTGATGATGGTGTTGATGGGAATTTATCTCCTATCCTATTCCCTGCAATAGTGGCTGCTTCTTTTAGAATATTCTCTGTTTCTTCATTTGTTGAACTATCTAATTCAAAGCCTCCCCCAAATGACTCTGTTGTCATTCCTCCTAAAAGTTCCGACATTGTTTCAAATTCAGCTCCAGCTTGCGGAATGAATTTACCTATTGCTGGTCCTATTGAACGCATTAAACCAATTACAGGTCCTATTGTAACCATTGCATCTCCAAGTTCGTTCATAGTTGACAATCTTAATTGAACCTGATCAAGAGATAATTTGAGATTACCTATTAGTTTCTCATTTTTTCTTAATTCAACAAGCTCATTTGCAAGAATTTTACCTGCAACTCTGTCATGTCTCTGTTGAGCCTCTACAATTCGTTTAAATATTTTTGCATCTTTCTCTTGTAGTTTTTTGTGCATATGATCAATCTTTGAAATTGTTTGACCAAGTTTTCCAACTGATTGTTGAATTCGTGGTTTTAGAGGTGGTTCTTTTTTTATCATGCCATGAATTTGTTCATTAAATCCAGGTTTTAATGACTTGCTCCAATTGTCTTGAAATGTTGGCATGCTGATTTTATAGAAATTTTTCTCTAATCCTCAACAGTATACAAAAGTACACAAACTGAATAATATTTTCAATGCAATGATAATCTTTGATGTAATTAATTGATCTATTCAGCCTGTCTGATCAAACAGTTGGTTTGGTTTGAATTACAATCAAAAATATCTTGTTTAATTATCTTGATTATACATTCCTTCCTTGTTGTGATTAAAACACAAAATAAATTCCATTTAGCGATATTGACATACATACTAATTTTACCACATATAGTAAATAATGGGATTGGAAACCATGTATCTCTTGTTGATACGTCAAATCTAGTTAATGATGTACATAATGTTAAAGAAAAAGATAAACCCACATACGAATTTCAACTCAGTACTACCAAAAGCGTTTACACTTAAACTCTGATTGATGCAAAATAATATCTAGATGTGATATTACTAATGCGGAAATTGAATTCCAATTCTCACAGAAAAGTAAATAATTACAAATTCTTAAACACCCTAAATTCTGTGCTGATGTTGATTTTATTAGTGAATTAGATCATTAGTTATGTCTATTATTCTGAGTCAACCACATTTAGTGTCATTGTACTTACTACTCTTGATAATTTCCTAATTGTTGCAATTACTTTTTCAAATCCTTCTTGATCTTGTGTTTGAATTTCGGCAATCACATCATATGCCCCAAAAGTAAGATACGCGTTAGTGACATTTTGCATTTGTTTTAATTCGTCAACGATATATTCTTCGGAACCTAGATCACAATTTAATAAAATAAATCCTTTATGCATAATTTACTCTTGATATAATTTAAAAAGTTCAAGTCTTTAAGTTTTACAGTGTTACCATCTACTACGTCCGCCGTAACTATTTCTGCTTTCCCCGCTATCGGTTCTCCTCTTCCTGTTTCTATCGTCTCTTGGATTTCCCCCTCTAGAACCGCTACCATATCCTCCAGATCGTCCACCTCTAGAATAGTTTGATCTTGATTGACCTCCATATCTTCTTGATGGTGTTTGTCTTTTTAGAGGATCTGGAATTGAAATCTGAATTCCCATCTCTTGATTCAAATCTCTAATAGGAACTTTAATTTGACGTTTAATTAAATTCCAATCTCCTACTGACGAATATGAAACAAATGTAACTGCTTTACCTTTTGCTCCTGCTCTTGCAGTTCTTCCAATTCTGTGAAAGTATGCCATCTCTTGATTTGGAATATCATAATTAACTACTAATTCTACTCTTGGAACATCAATTCCTCTTGATGCAATGTCTGTTGCAACTAGGATGTCTGCTTTTCCATTTCTAAATTTTGCCATGGATTGTTCTCTCCTATGTTGTGACATATCACCTTCTATTGCAACTGCATCATATTTTTCCTGATGAAGATACTTTGCAACATCTCTTGTTCTATATTTTGTTGAACAAAATACTATACATTGACCCTTTGTTGGTTTGATAAAATCTAAAAGGTACTTGAATTTATCGCGATCCTTTATCACTAAGAATGATTGATCAATTCCTTCTCCACTTAGATCATCTGCATCTAAGAGGAACTGTTTTGGATTTTTAAGATAATCTTCTGATAGTCTTAGAATTTCAGTTGGCATTGTTGCTGAAAACAATGACATTACTCTGTCTTCTGGTGCTAAATCTAAAATGAATTGAATATCATCAATGAAACCCATGTCTAACATTGTATCTGCTTCATCCAGAACGATATAGCTTATGTCTCTCAGCTCTATTGACCCTCTTTTGAGATGATCTATTAGTCTACCCGGTGTTGCAACTACAATCTCCACTCCTCTATGAAGAGCATCTAATTGTATCCCCATACCTTGACCGCCATAAATTGTAGCTATTCTAATTCCTGTGTGTTTTCCAAATTTTTTAACCTCATCAGTAATCTGCATTGCTAATTCTCTTGTAGGCGCCATTACTAATCCTTGTATTCCTTTCTTTGGTTGAATCCCTTGTAGCATTGATAATGCAAAGGCTGCAGTTTTACCAGAACCTGTATGTGCTTGTCCTACGACGTCTCTTCCTGAAAGTAATACTGGAATCACTGCTTCTTGAATAGCAAATGCCTCTTCAAATCCTTGCTCTTTAATTCCTTTTAGTATGTTGTCGTTTAATCCTAAATCTTGAAATTTTGTCATTTTATTTTCTTACCTTAAGCAATGACGAAAAAGCGCATTGCCACTCGTCATTATTCCGATATTTAATGTGTCGTTAAAGGTCTAATAAACGCTTGTTATTTTTCATGTGTCTAATTGTGCATCAATTATTTTTTTAAAACTTTCAAATGGCTGTGCTCCTTTTAATTCGACATACCCTATCTGATCATTTCCTACAAAAAATCCTGGAGTTCCTGAAACCCCGTAATCTCTTCCATCGTCAAGATCTTTTCTAATTTCTTCGATGTGTTTTCCGCTAGTTAGACATGCATCAAATATGTCCTGATCTAGTTTCATTACTACAGCATATTGACTGAACAAAGCAAGCGCATTTCCAGTATCTTGTTTATCCCATTTGTTTTGATTTTCAAATAACATGTCGTGCATTTCTCTGAATTTACCCTGTTCGTTTGCACATTCTGCTGCCATCGAAGCTGGAAGCGCATTTGGATGAATACTTTGAATTGGAAAGTCTCTAAAAACCAGTTTTACTTTTCCTTCTTGAATATATTCTTCAAGAATCAAAGGGAGTGTCTGTGTATGAAATCTTGCACAAAAAGGACATTGAAAATCTGAAAACTCAATTATTGTAATCGGTGCATCTGTATTTCCTATTATTGGATCATCATCTATTGAAATTTTTACTGCCGCTGTGGGTTGTTTTGAAGGTAGTTGATTTTCTAATATTTTGAGTTCTACTTTTGCAATTGCCCTATCAAGATCTTCTTGATCTATTTGGCTAGAACTCAAACTTGTATATGATCCTGCAAAAAATGCTGCAATCCCTACCACTGTTATTAACACTATAATTAACGCGTTAAACGTAGATTTTTTCACAGACGTGTTTTGTTTATTTTGATTTAATTCAACATCGTCCGAACTCATTATCTTTTTTTAAAAGTAATGTATACTTATTCGTATTGTATGGCAATTTATTTTTTGAGAAATTTAAAAACTAACGGCTGGATTAAATTAAAAAGTTTCATGAACTATCATCTTTTCCCTCTGAATCTGTTTTGTACCAATATGTGCATGTATAAAACGTATACTTTAAACACAAAAAGTGGAGCCAATGACGGGATCCGAACCCACGACCTGCTGATTACAAATCAGCCGCTCTAACCAGGCTGAGCTACATTGGCACAAATTAAAATGGCCTTTTTGAAGCTTTAAAATGTTACCGGTGATAAGTCTCTGAACCTTTTTAATTGAAAATTATTCATATTATAGGCAGTTTATAATAATGCCTATTTTTGATATCCTTCATGAAATACATCGAACCAATTCGAGTTAAAATTCTCATGATTATGTTTTATGCAACTGGTGTTACTGGTATGATAATTGGATTAACTATTACTCCTCCTAACGCTGTCATGATTATAACTTTCATGGGAGTAATTAATTTTAGTTTGGGGGCTTTCTTTACGTTTGTCTTTTTGACACAGGTTGAAAAAGAGCCTGATAAAAGAAAGAAAAAACGCAAAGGCAATTAAGTGTATTTTTTTAATTTCTGCTGTTCTACTTTGCGTTATAATCATGAAAAATTTTCTATATCATAAAATATTTTTTGAGCTATCTGCTCAATTAAAGTATAAATAAGAACTTCCTTTCATGAATTCAGAAATGCTAGACTTAGTTGCCAAAAAATTATTTCTTACAAAAGGCAAAGGTGTGCATGAAGATAGATTAACAAGTTTTGAATATGCTTTAAGAGATGCAGGGATTGCAGGAACTAATCTTGTATTGATCTCAAGTATTTTCCCCCCATATGCCAAACTGGTTTCTAGAAATGAAGGTCTTAAAGAAATTTCACCTGGACAGATTCTGTTTACAATTTATTCCAAAAATCAAACTAATGAACCTCATAGAATGTGTGCTGCATCCGTAGGAATTGCACAACCAAAAGACAAGAGTAGATATGGCTATCTGTCTGAATACGAGTCTTATGGTCAAAATGAAACTCAGGCAGGTGATTATGCCGAAGATATTGCAGCTCAAATGTTAGCTTCTTCCTTAGGTATTCCATTTGATGCTAACAAAGACTGGGATGAAAAAAGACAACAGTGGTCAATTTCTGGGCAAATATATAAAACTCAAAACATTACACAATCAACAAAAGGTGACAAGGATGGAAAATGGACAACTGTGTTTGCAGCAGCTGTTCTTTTATTGTAATTATTTTCTATATCCTTTAAGATAAAACACTGCAGCTGCAATTGCAACTATTGTGATGATGATCACTACTATTGTAGATTCATCAAATACTGGTTTTTCTGTCTGAAGATCTGTTCCGCCCAGTGAAAACATTAACTCCTCTTTACTTACTGTTGTGTCTTTA